>Ga0208242_100046_pt1 | contig 184060 bp, 167 predicted proteins | sample SubbioAug_CSW13A_FD_184825 | JGI IMG/M metagenome (GOLD analysis project Ga0208242, IMG submission 184825) | Serpentinite rock and fluid subsurface biosphere microbial communities from McLaughlin Reserve, California, USA - CR12Aug_CSW13A (SPAdes) | ecosystem: Environmental > Terrestrial > Deep... | reverse complement strand
GCTGGCAAGACGGTGTGGCGGTGCTCTGCGTCATGGTGGCGATTGCGGCGGTGCTGCTGCCGCCGGGCAGCCTGCGCCGGGCTTGGCCGCGCTAAACCCGCCTCAAGCGCGCCGCCGCCAAGCCAGCCAGCGCGGCGTGATCAGCACCAACAACACGATCAGCAGCAGCCCGAGCGACAGCGGGCGCTCGATGAACACCGACCAGTTGCCCTCGCCTATCGAGAGCGCGTTGCGCAGTTGCGCCTCGGCCAGCGGGCCCAGTATCAGGCCGACGATCACGGGCGCAATCGGAAAATCAAAACGCCGCATCAACACCCCCAGCATGCCCACGGCGAACATCAGGAACAGGTCGAAAGCGCTCTGGCGCATGCCATAGACCCCGACCGTGGCAAACACCATGATGCCGGCGTAGAGCATGGGCTTGGGCACCAGCAGCAGCTTGACCCAAAGCCGGATCAGGGGCAGGTTGAGCAGCAGCAGCATCACGTTGCCGATGTAGAGCGAGGCGATCAGCGCCCACACCAGCGCCTCCGAGGTCTGGAACAGCTGCGGCCCCGGGTTGAGCCCGTAGTTTTGCAGCGCCGTCAGCAGCACCGCCGTGGTCACCGAAGTGGGTATGCCCAGGGCCAGCAGGGGCACTAGGGTGCCGGTGGCGGCGGCATTGTTGGCGGCCTCGGGGCCTGCCACCCCCTCGATCGCCCCGGTGCTGCCAAACTCGGCCCGGTGCTGGGGCGCCACCAGCTTGCGCTCGGTGGCGTAGCTGAGGAAGGTGGGGATTTCGGTGCCCCCGGCCGGTATGGTGCCAAACGGAAAGCCCATGCCCGCCCCGCGCAACCAAGCCGGCCACGAGCGCTTCCATTCGCTGCGGTTCATGCGCACCCGCGTCAGGCGGTTCATGGTGCTGACGGTGCGGCCTTCGTACATGGCGTTGTAGATCGCCTCGGCCACCGCAAACAAACCCACCGCCACCAGCACCACCTCGATGCCGTCCATGAACTCGAGCACGCCGCCGGTGTAGCGCACCTGCCCGGTGATCTGATCCATGCCCACCAGCCCCAGCGCCAACCCAAGGAACAAGGCCGTCAGGCCGCGCAGCGCGCTTTTGCCCAGCACCGTGCTCACCGTGACGAAAGCCAGCAGCATCAAGGCAAAATACTCGGGCGGGCCGAGTTGCACCGCCCAATCCGCCACCGCGGGCGCGAACAAGGTCAGCAGCACGATGGCGATGGAGCCGGCGACGAAGGAACCAATCGCCGAAGTGGCCAAGGCCGCGCCGGCGCGCCCGCTCTTGGCCATTTTGAAGCCTTCCAGAGCCGTCACCATGGTGCCGGTCTCGCCCGGGGTGTTGAGCAAGATCGAGGTCGTCGAGCCGCCGTACATGGCCCCGAGGTAGATGCCCACGAAAAAAATCAGCGAGGCGGTGGGCTCCACCTGGGCCGTGATGGGCAGCAGCATCGCCACCGTCACGGCCGGCCCCAGACCCGGCAAAACGCCGATGGCGGTGCCCAGCGCGGTGCCCAGAAACGCCCACATCAGGTTGATCGGGGTCGCGGCGGTGGCAAAGCCGCCCATCAGTTGCTCGAAAATTTCCATGATCCTGAACCGCCTTGGGCGGCCCTAAAGGGGGCCTTAGATCCAGCCGGTTGCGGTCAGGCTGGGCAAGTTGACGGCCAGCAGTTGGGCAAAAAGCCAGTACACCGGGGCCGCCAGCAGCAAGCCGATGGCCGCATCGCGCAACAGCCCCATCCAGCCGCCACCCGGTTTGCCTTCAGCGATGCGCAGACCGCGCACGGCCAGCGTGAAGCACAGGGCGCAACTGAGCACAAACCCGATGTGCTCGATCAGCGATGCGTTGGCCAGCACCCCGGCCGAGACCCACGCCCAAGCGTGCCAGTCGGCGCGCGGCGCGCCCGAGGCTTCGTCCAGATCCTGAAAACCACCCGTGAGGGCTTGGCGCAACAACAAACCACCGCAAACCAGCAGGGCTGCTGCCACCACCCAAGGCAGAAAATTGGGCCCGATGCCCGCATACCCGGCCTCGGAGGGGATCTGCGTCGCGCCGTAAGCCAGCAGCGCCGCCACCCCCAGCACCCCGAGCGAGAGCAGCACCTGCAGCACCACCGAGTGCGATGAATGCGCGGGTTGGATGGGGGGCGACGAAGGCGGCGAGCGATCCATGGGGTTCATGCTGGCGTTTGTGCTGGCGTTTGTGCGTCCGGGCGGGAATGTTGTGCCCGGGCAAGCGCTGCTCCGAGGTGACGCCGATGGCGCGCATGCGCCCGGCCTGGATGTGCGGCAAAAACTCGCTCAGGCCACTGCCGCCGATGGTCACATTGCCCCCCAAAATGGCCGCCACGGCCTCACCGCCGCCACGAAACGGCACGTAGTTGATGCGCGCGGCGTCAACCCCCGAAGCGCGGGCGATCAGGGCTGCCGCCACGTGCTCGGTTGACCCGCGCGAACCCCCGCCCCATTTCACGCTGCCCGGGTCGCGCCGCATCTGCTCGACCACATCGCGCATGGTGCGCAGTGGCGAGTCGGCGGGCAGCACGAACACGTTGAACTCGGTCGTCAGGCGGGCGATCGGCGTGATCTGGGTGATGCTCACCGGCGGCCGACCGGTGATGATGCCACCGAGCATCACGGCCCCCATCACCAGCAGGGCATCGGGGTCGCCGCGGCGCGCGTTGTAAAACTGGGCCAGTCCGATCGTTCCAGCGGCGCCGCCGCGGTTTTCAAAAGTCACAGACTGCGCCTGCCCGGCGTCCTGCAGGGCTTGGCCTAGGGATCGGCCCGTCAGATCCCAGCCACCCCCTGGGTTGGCGGGAATCATCATGCGCAGCGCAGACTGCGCCCACGCCGTCAGCGGCAAGCCGGTGGCGCTGGCTGCAGCCAGTGCCGTCAGGGATTTGAGAAAGGTGTCGCGGCGCATGGCAAGTCTCCGGTGGTTTTGGAATGCCTCGATGATCGGCCTGCAGGCTGTCAATGCGCTGTCAAGACCATCGGTACTTACCCTGAATCCCCTGCTTTTGCATGGATTTGCATGGCGTGGCAAAACCATGCCGACCCCCGAGCGCCAGCGAGACGGCGATAATCCCTTGACACCATGAAGCTGCTGCTGATCGAAGACAACCCCGCCATGCAAGCCAGCTTGCAGCGCTCGTTGCAGCGGCGCGGCATTGCGGTGGCCTTGTGCGGCGACGGCCGCCTGGCCTTGGACGCTTGGGCCGCCAGCGCCCCCGATGTGGTGCTGCTCGACCTGACCCTGCCCGGACTCGACGGCTTGCAGGTGCTGCAAAAGGCGCGTCAAAACGGCTTTGCGGCCCCGGTGATCATCCTCACCGCCCGCGGCACCGTGGGCGACCGGGTGCTCGGCCTCAAGACCGGGGCCGACGACTACCTGCCCAAGCCCTTTGACCTCGACGAACTCGAGGCCCGAATTTACGCCCTGCACCGGCGCAGCCAGAGCAGCGCCACAAGCTCTGGCAGCGCGCCCGACGCCGGCGCACGGCCCGCATTTTGCGGTCTGCGCGCCGACCCCGACAGCAGCGCGGTGTACTTTGAGGGCCGCGCGCTCGATCTGGCGCCGCGCGAACTGGCGTTGCTGCGCGCCCTGCTCGAACGCCCGGGGCGCGCCATCGCCAAAGAGCAATTGCTGGAGCGGGTGTTTCCCCACGCCGATGAAGTCCTGCCCGATGCGGTCGAGGTGGTGGTGTACAGACTGCGCAAAAAAATCGCCCACCTCGGCGTCGAACTGGTGACCTTGCGCGGCCTAGGCTATCTGCTCAAGGCGCAAGAGTGAAATCACCCCCACGCTCGCTGCGCAACCAGTTGATGCTGGGCATTTTGTTGCCGGTGGTGGCTTTTCTGGTGCTCAACGCCTACGTGCTGTACCAGCAGGCCCTGAGCGCGGCCGACACCGCCTACGACCGCACCCTGCTGGCCAGCGCCAAAGCCATCGGAGAACAGCTTGAAGTGGTGCCCGATGCGCTGCACGGCCACCGGCTGCTGGGCTCGCTCACCTACGCGGCGCTGGAGGCCTTTGAGGCCGACAACCGCAGCCGCCTGTCCTACCGCGTCACCGGATTTTCGGGCGAAATGGTAGCGGGCTTTGCCGACCTGCCGCCTTGGCGCGGCACGCTGCCCACCAACACCCTGTACGCCGCGCTGGTGCACTTTTACGACGACCACTACCAAGGCGAGCCGGTGCGCGTGGCCGTATTGCTGCAACCGGTGGCTGGGGTGCACGGGCTGGGCATGGCCACCATCCAAGTGGCCGAAACGCTGGAACTGCGCCAGACCCTGGCGCGGCAGATTTTGCTCGACACTCTCTGGCGCCAAAGCCTGTTGATCGCCCTGATCGGCCTGGTGGTGTTCGTGGTGGTGCAGCGCGCCACGCTGCCGGTGCGCCGGCTCAGCGCCGCCTTGGCCGCACGGCCGGAAAACGACCTCAGCCCACTCGACAGCGCCGCCGCCCCAACCGAACTGCAACCTCTGCTGCAAGCCTCCAACCAGCACATGGCGCGCTTGAGCGATCTGCTGCAACACCAAAAGCGCTTCGTGCGCGACACCTCGCACCAGATCAAGACGCCGCTGGCGGTGCTGCGCACACAGTTGCAATCGGCCCTGCGCGGTGACGTCGATACCCATCCGTGTGCGCGCGCACGATTGGTCGCTCAAAGAACTGGCGCGCAACCTGCTGCACAACGCCATCCGCCACTCACCGCCAGGGGGCTCACTGCGCATCGAACTGCGGGCCGGACCGGAGCACGGCTCGGCCCTACTGACGATCGACGACAGCGGCGGCGGCCTGCCGCAGGATCTGCTTGACAACCCCTTTAGGCCCTTTCACACTGCGGTGCACGCCCCGCAGGGCTCGGGCCTCGGCTTGGCCATTTGTCACGGCATCGTGCAAACGCTGGGCGGGCAGATCGAGCTGCAAAACCGGCTCGACGAACACGGCCGCTGCGTCGGGCTGCGCGCCAGCGTGCGGCTGCCCCTGGCCGAGCCGCCCTACTCCACGATCACATAGACCTTGAGCACCGGCTCGAGCACCTGAAACGAGCCGGTAAAGCCGGGCGGGATGTGCAGGGTTTGCCCGGGGCCGGCCTCGACGTGGCTGCCGTCGTCGCGCCGGATGCGGCAGCGCCCCTCGAGCACCGTAAACACCTCGCGCTCGGCCGGGCCAAAGGCGATCGCCCATTCGCCCACCTCGCTGCGCCACAGGCCGGTGCTGAAGGTGCGCGCGCCCTGCAGCGGGGCGTCGAGCAAATCCCAAGTCTGGCGCAGCGGCAGGCCCACAATGCGCCGGTCGCGGCGCGGGCGTGAAAGCTCGGGCTCGCCGCTGGGCAGCGGGCCGAAACTGAACAGATCGTGCTCGGACATGGCGCTTCCCGCAATCCCGCTCAGGCGCGCGGCAGCGTCACCCCGTGCTGGCCTTGGTACTTGCCGCCGCGGTCTTTGTACGACACCTCACACACCTCGTCGCTCTCGAAAAACAGCACCTGCGCGCAGCCCTCGCCGGCGTAGATCTTGGCCGGCAGCGGCGTGGTGTTGGAAAACTCCAGCGTCACGAAGCCCTCCCACTCGGGCTCAAAGGGCGTGACGTTGACGATGATGCCGCAGCGCGCGTAGGTGCTCTTGCCCAAGCAGATGGTGAGCACGTTGCGCGGAATGCGGAAATACTCCAGCGTGCGCGCCAGCGCAAAACTGTTGGGCGGGATGATGCACGAATCGCCCTCGAAATCGACAAAGCTCTTGGCGTCGAAGTTTTTCGGGTCCACCACCGTGCTGTGGATGTTGGTAAAGACCTTGAACTCGCGCGCGCAGCGGATGTCGTAGCCGTAGCTGCTGGTGCCGTAGCTGATGATTTTTTTGCCGTCGGCTTGGCGCACTTGCCCCGGCTCGAAGGGCTCGATCATGCCCTGCTGTTCGGCCATGCGGCGGATCCACTTGTCGCTCTTGATGCTCATTGCTGCACTCCGTTTGCAGCGATTGTAGGGCTGCCGCAGCGCCCAAACCGGTCGCACAAACCGGTCGCCAACACCAGCCGCTGTGCACGACTGGCCAGAACCCGCTACAATACCCCCATCCGTTTCTTAAAGGAGTATTCCATGCTGCGTTTCGACGTCCCCCGAGTCTGGTCCAACGTGATCCGCCTCGAAGCCTTCCTCACCTTTGCCGTCGCCGCGCTGGCGTTGGCGTTCAATTTCGCTTGGCTGATGGCGCTGCTGGTCGCCTTGGGCTTGGTGCGCGGCTTCTTCGGCCACCACCGCTGCCCCTCGCACCACCTCTGGAAAGCGCTGATGCTGCGCGCCAACTGCGCCGGCAAGCTCGAAGACGCTGGGGCCAAAATGTTTGCCAACAAAATCTTGTTCATCGCCAGCAGCGTGTCGCTGGCGCTGTTCCTCTCGGGCAGCGCGCTGTGGATGGTGCCGGCGGGCATGCTGGTGGTGTTCGCCACGCTGGAATGGGCGTTTTCGTTCTGCGCCGCCTGCTGGGTCTATGGCGCTTGGTATCGGCGTTTTCCGCCGACGAGCGCTTAAAGCCCTCCCGCCCCGTGCGCTGGGGCAAGCGCCCGGGTTAGCGCTCGGCCGGCTCTGGCAGCGGCTGAAGCGGCGCGCGCACGATGCGCTCAAAGCCCGGCAGGCCCGCCAGCAGCTGGCGCCCGTAGCTGCTTTGGTGCAAGCGCCGGTCGTAGCACACCACGTGCGCTTGGTCGTCTTCGGTGCGGATGGCACGCCCCACCCACTGCGCCAGTCGGATCGCCGCCGCGGGCAGCACCAGCTCTTGAAACGGGTCGCGCCCAGCAGCGCGCAGCCACTCGGCCCGCGCTTGGCCCACCGGGTCGTCGGGCGGGGCAAAGGGCAGTTTGGTGATGAACAAGTCCTCGCACAGCCGGCCCGGCAAATCCAGGCCCTCGCCAAAAGACTGCATGCCAAAAATGATCGACGGCTGCCCAGCCGCCACGCGCTCGGCGTGCAAGCGCAGCAGGCGCTGGCGTGGCAGCTCGTTTTGCACCAGCACCCGCGCGCGCAGGGCCGTCGGCAGGGCCTCGCAAGCCAGCCGCATCTGCAGGCGCGAGGTAAACAGCACCAGCGCCCCGTGGCGCACTGCGGCCAGATCTTGCAACAGGCTGCACACCAGCTCGGCGTTGAAGGCGCTGGCCTCTTTGGGGTCGGCGCGGGTGCCGCCCAGCACCAGTCGCCCCTGGCGGCTGAAGTCGAAGGGGCTGGGCACTTCGAGCGTGCAAGCGTCTGGGTCGTGCTCCAGCCCAGACTCGCGCAAAAAATAATCAAAACGCCCGCCGCTGCTCAAGGTCGCCGACGTCAGCACGGCGGCGCGCACCGAGCCCCACAGGTGCTGGCGCAAGGTGCTGCCGGGCAGGGTCGGGCTGGCGTGCGCCATCAGCGCCGCATCGGCCCCCGCAGACTGCACGCTGAACCATTTGGCGACCGGTTCGTCCCCTAGGCTGGGCTGCTGCAAAAACAAGCGCGCAGTCTCGTGCGCGGCCTCGAGGCGCGGCGTCAGGCTGCCCAACTGGGCGTACAGAGTCGCCAGCTGACGCGACTGCTGCGGCTGATCGCGCATTTCGGCGCGCAACGCCTTGGCCAGCAGCCGCAACGAGTCGATGAAAGCCCCCGAACTGCGCTGCAGCGCCTCCAAGGTCTGCAGCAACGCAGCGGGGGTTTGGCCTTGGCTGAGCCGGGCCACGCGCTCGGGTGTAAAGCCAGCCGGCACCGCCCCCAAAGCCGCCGCAGCGGCAGGGCGAGTCGCTGCATGGGCGCCCAGCAGGCCAAAGCCAGCAGACTCCCGCGGCGCCGCGCTCAACTCGGGGCCATGCTGCTGCACCACCCAGCGCGCCAGCTCTTGCATGGCTTGGCGCAGCGCCGCCGCTTGTTCGTGCACGCCGGCCAGTTCTGCCAGCCCCAATGTGGCGCCGGCGCGCATGGCGCGCTGCGCCAAGCGCTCGATCCAGCCCAAGCGGCTCAAGTCCATGCGGCTGGCAAACTGCTCCAAGGCCACCGCCGGCAGGTGGTGCGCCTCGTCGATCACCAGCAGGCAGTTGTCCAGATCGGGCAAGGTGCGCGAGCCCAAGGTGCTGAGCAACAAGTCGTGGTTGACCACGATCACCTGCGCCCCCACCAACGCCTTGCGCTGCTCGAAATAGCTGCACTGGCCATAGACCGGACAATGGCGCGCCGCACACGAACTGGCTTGCACCGCCACCGACTGCCACAGCAGGCCTGCAGGGGGCTGGCTCAAGTCATCGAAGTCGCCGCTCCAGCGACCGCTGGCCAAATCGGCTTGCAGGGCCAGCAAGGTGTCCACGTCGCTGCTGCCCCCGGGCTGGGGTGGCTGCGCCTCGAGAAACCAATCGTCCTCGTGCAAATCCTCGTCGGCGGCGGCGTCATTGCCCCGCGCAGCCCCCAAGCCAGCCAAGCGGCGCTCCAGCTTGAGCTTGCACACGTAGCGGCCGCGGCCCTTGGCCAAGGCGTAGCGTATGGGCTGTTCGAACTGCGCCACCAGGGCCGGCAAGTCTTTGTGCACCAGTTGCTCTTGCAAGGCCACGGTGGCGGTGCTGATGAGCACGCGCGTGTTGCGCTCGAGCGCCAGCGCCAGCGCCGGCGCGCAGTAGGCGAGCGATTTGCCCACCCCGGTGCCGGCTTGGATGACGGCCAAGGCCCGCTGCGGCTCCACCCCGGGCAAAGCCTGCGAGGCCTCCAACGGCCCCAGATCGGCTTGACTGAAGGTCTGCGCCACTTGTTCGGCCATCAGGCGCTGCCCCGGCCGCGGCCGCAGCCGCTGGTCGCGCTGCAACAGCCGGTCGTAGCAGGCCAGCGCCTGCTGCGCCAGTTCGGGTTTATCCATAAGCAGCAGAGTGTGGCACAAGCGCAAAATGTACAGAAAGCGCTGAATTTGGCCTCATAATCCGGCTCAGCGTCAAAAGGGAGCCAACAGCACATCGGGTCAGTCCCAGTTTATGCCCCCACTTTCACCCTTGTCTGCAGCTTGGTCATCCCGCCTCAACCATGGCTTGGACCGTTCGCTGCTGGCGCTCTCAGTGGTTTGGCTTCCCGTTTTGTTTGGTCTGCTGACCCTGTGGGCGCTCTGGAGCTGGAACAGCCATTACGCCCATGGCCAAGGCACCGTCCTGCAGTTTCGGGTGCTGCACGATGCGCAGGGTGCGTGGCAAGCCTCCGATGCCTTGCAACGGCTGACGCAAGCGGCACCGGAGCCGGTGCAGCAACAAGACAGCAACTTGCATGAGACGCCTTTTTGGCTGCTGCTGCACCCCCTGGATGCACCCCCCCCGTCTGCACGCATCGAGTTCCCCTCACGCCACGCCTACAGTCTGGCTTGTTGGGATGCCCGCACCCTGAACCTAGTGGCCAGCGGCTCGCGCTCCGAACCGCTGCAGGGAACCATGCAGCTGGCCCGGGCCGGCTTTGCCTTCGACCCCGCTGGCGCCAGCTCTTTGTTGTGCCGAACCGCACTGGTCGGCCCGGGCCGCATCGTGGCCTTGCAGTGGGATGCCACCGAACTGCACTTGCGCGAATTGCAATTTCACCGTGGCTCGGGCTTGCTCGACGGCGGTATTCTGGTGCTGGCGCTCTTTACCCTGATCGCTGGCCTGATCAACCGCAACCGCACCTACGTCCTGTTTGCGGCCTGGCTGGTGGTGAACTTGCGCATGGCCGCGCTCTCGATGGGCTGGGATCAGCAGTGGCTGGGGCACACCATCCCCTACGAATGGCTACAAACCATGCGGCCGTTGACGCTGGCGCTTTATTATGTGGTGACTTTTACCCTGTTCGTCTCGCTGCTGCGAGACGAGTTGGCGAAGGTCGGTTACGCCTTCCTGAGCACCGCCATCAAGTGGAGTTGTGTGCCGCTGCTGCTGCTGGCCGTCGCCCTACCTTATGCGCAATTTTTGCCCATCATATGGGTTTGCGCAGGCCTCAGTTTACTGGTTTTGCTGTTTCTTCTTGCCAAAATCTTTACGCGCACCCGCTCTAGAGCAGCTGCTTGGTACGCCGCTGCGATATCGGTTGTGCTCCTTGCAAGCTTGTTGGAAGTTGCGGCTGCGGCCCTGGGCCTCAAGGGACTTCTGTGGGCATTCAACAGCGTGACTGCCGCGCTGGCCTCCAGCCTGCTGGCCTCCCTGGCGATCGCCGAGCAGATCCGCTTGGCGCAGGAGCAGCGGCTGGCGGCGCAAGCCGAGCTGCAACACAACTACGAAGTGCTGCCGATCGGCCTGTTCACGCTCGACCTGCAGGGCCACTTGAGCAGCGCCAACCCGGCCCTGCAACACCTGCTGGGCGAGACTGAAGCGGGTTTGCGCGCACAGACTTGGCCAGAACGCTTTGGCCCCACCCACTGGAATGCCCTGCTGGAGCAGACGCGCAGACACGGCACCGCCGAACTCGAGCTGCAGCACCAGACCGGGCCCGAACCGGGGCAACGCTTTCAGGTGCGCGCCGCCTTGGCCGGCGACAAACTCGAATGCACCCTGCAAGACATCACCGAAAAGGCCCAAGCCACCGAACACCTGCGGTTTTTGGCGCACCACGATACCCTGACCAAGGTGCTGAACCGGCGCGGCATCGAGCAGGTGCTCGGCGTCGGCTTGGCCGACTTGGCGCACGGCCATCCGCTGGCTGTGGCCTACTTGGACTTGGATCGCTTCAAGCTCATCAACGACCTCTACGGCCATGCCGCCGGCGACACCGTGCTGCACACCGTGTGTCAACGGGCCCAAATCCCCTTGAACCAGGGGATGCACCTGGGCCGAGTCGGCGGCGACGAGTTTTTGATCGTCATGCCGCACACCCCGCTGGCGCAGGCCGAGGCCGTGTGCAGGGAAATCCTGCACCAGATCGGCGGCAGCGCTTGTCAGGTCGGCGAGCGCGCCTTCCAAGTGCGCGGCTCCATCGGCTTGATCGAAGTCGCCACCGGCAGCTTGGCCAAAGACGTGATCGCCACCGCCGACCACGCCTGCCGCATGGCCAAAAAGGGCCAAGGCAACACGCTGGTGGTATTTGAGCGCAGCTCGGGCATCTTCAGCGATCACGAAGCGCAGTTGCACTTGGTCGAACAACTGGCCAGCCAGCAGTCTGTCGCGGGCCTGTTTTTGGAGATGCAACCGATCATGTCGTTGCGCACGCCGCATGGGTCCCACAACTTCGAAGTCTTGCTGCGCATGCACGACGAACACGGTCAACTGGTGCCGACGGTGCGTTTGATTCAGGCCGCCGAAATTGCCGGCCGCATGGGCGTGATCGACCGCTGGGTGCTGGCCAAAACCTTGGATTGGCTGGAGCAGCACCAGCAGGCCTTGGTACAAAACCGCTTCGTCTGCGTCAATTTGAGCGGGGCTTCGCTCAACGACGAGCGCTTCATCGACGACGTGTTTGCCATGTTCGAGCGCCACCGCGGTGTGGCGCATCGGATCTGCCTAGAGATCACCGAAAGCGTGGCCTTGCACGATATGGGCAACACGCACCGCTTCATCGACCGGGTGCGCGCTGCCGGCGCCAAGGTGGCGCTGGACGACTTCGGGGCCGGCTACACCTCGTTTTCTTACCTGAAGGAACTACCGGCCGACTTGCTCAAGATCGACGGCAGCTTCATCGTCAACATGAACCGCCACCCGGCCAATGTGGCGATCGTCGAAGCCATTGTCAGCTTGGCGCAAAACCTGGGCATGAAAACCATCGCCGAGTGGGCCGAAGACTTTGAAACCGTGGAAACGCTGGCCGAAATCGGGGTCGATTACGTGCAAGGTTACGTGGTCGCCCGGCCCCAGACGCCAAAGGCGATCTTAGAAGCCCAGTCGGCAGCTGATTTCATCACCGATGACCGGCTGAAGGCCTACCTCAGCACCCTCGCTTCCAGCGAACTCGATCATGTCGATCTGGTGCTCGGCACCGATCCGCCCGCAGCGGCGTTGCCACGTTCCAGCGGACCCCGCTGACGCGCCTTATGCGATTGCTTGCTGATGCAGGTCGGGGTGCTCGGTATAAAACATGAACTCACTCCAAGCGTGCCCGGCATCCTCCCAGCGCTGGCGCACGTTTTGCACATCCAGATACATGACCCGGTGTGGAAGATCAAATACGTGTGACAGGGGGATATAGCCCAGATGCGGGTACACATCCTGGAACAGCATGCGCTCGTACTGGCGATCCAACGGAGCGCGGGCCGTGATGACCATGTAGCGGATTCCAGCCTGCAGGCAATACAGGTAGTAGGCCTTGAACAAGGCCGCTTTAACCAGCCTCGCTGTGCCGTCTAGGCTTACGCCCAAGCGCGTGGCTTCGGCCAGCGGCAAGCCCTGCATCCACTGCGGCAGTTGCACCGATTGCTCCAGCGCCAGCGGCTGCGCCTGGTTGGTCTGAATGCGCATGGTGCCCATGGGCGCGCCGTCGAGCTTGGATTCGGCCAGCAGCAGCACCACCCCATCGGCCCTGTCCAGCGCTTCGGGCTCGAGCAACGAGGCTGTCAAGGCCTCTGGCAAATGGCGGGCGTAGGCACTGTGCCGAACTTCCAGCACCTTGGCCATATCCTGCGCACCGCTGGCCAATCGCAACGTGAATGGCCAGTATTCGGTTCGTTTGAATGAGCCGACGTTGGCCTTGGCAACCAGCCTTGGTTGCATGGCAACATGGGTACTGACGCCTGCGGCATCGCTGATTGTCATCATGTCATGAGCTCCAGCATTTGCAGGTGCACCATGCGGCCTGCATGGTTTTCACTGTATGCCTGCTGCGCCACAACATGAGTCAGAAAACGACTGAACCTGAAGTCAGAAAATCCCTGACAAGCCGGATTCAAGCGCATGCCTGTAGACCTGCACAAGCAAAGGTGATCAGACCGGGCGTTGCTCGGTTCGACCACCTGCCAAGGCCAAAATCGCAACAAAAATTGCGCGAAAGTTTCTGAATCAGTATAATGTCCGGCTTACACAAGTGCGACAGCAGCACCTCCGAACCGGCCAACGCCCTCGCACGGGCAACAAGGGCTCCACGCTCTCGGCCACTGGAAATCCAGCCTTCGCAAGGACTGCACCCCAAATGTTCGCCCCCTCAACTTGTGCCGCACGCCCTGCCCTGTGGTTGGGTGTGGTTTTCCTTGACCCCCGTTGGCCCAACGCTCGTCGGCGGGTCGTGAACCTCCGACATCCCAATCAACGCCCGGGGTTTAGCCCGTGCAGAAAGCGCCGTTTGTGAGCTCCAAAAAACCGACCGCAAAAGCCCAAACTGAAGCCCGCACCACAGAGCCCCACTCCGCGCTGCCCTCGGTTCATGCGGTAGACGCCAGCCTGGAGCCTGTGGCTTCAGCGAAAGCGCCCGTTGCAAGCAAAAAACCGGCGCGCGCACCCAAGGCCGACGTGGCAACCCCAGCCCCTGTCGCCGCCGCCGCAACCGCCGCCGCAACCGCCGCCGCAACCGCCAAGGCCCCCGCCCTGCCCGCCACCGCAGCGGCTGCACCCGTGGCGGCACCAGCGGTCAAGCGCAGCCGCAAGCCTAAAGCCACGGCGCTGCCCGAGGCCATTCCGGCCGCGCCGCCGATCCGCGACGAAGTCGATCTGATCGACCTCGAAGAAGAGTTCAGCGCCGATCCCGAAGCGCTCGCCGCCGACGGCATCCCGGAGGCGACCGAAGCCCCCGAGGCGGTCGAAAAGGCCAAGCCCTTGCGCATGAAAATCAGCAAGGCCAAAGAGCGCGCCCTGATGAAAGAGTTCGGGCTCGACGACACCATCCTGACCGAAGAAGAAGCCAAGGCCCGGCGCGACCACCTCAAGGCCCTGATCAAGCTCGGCAAGACGCGCGGCTACCTGACGCACGGCGAAATCAACGACCACCTGCCCGACAAGCTGGCCGAGGCCGAAACGCTCGAAGTCGTGGTGTCGCTGCTCAACGACATGGGCGTGGCGGTCTATGAGCAAACGCCCGACGCCGAAACGCTGCTGCTGTCCAACGCCGGCCCGACTTCGGCCACCGAAGAAGAAGCCGAAGAAGAAGCCGAGGCCGCGCTCTCCACGGTGGACAGCGAGTTTGGCCGCACCACCGACCCGGTGCGCATGTACATGCGCGAAATGGGCACGGTCGAACTGCTCACGCGCGAGGGCGAGATCGAAATCGCCAAGCGCATCGAAGGCGGCCTCAACGAGATGATGGCCGCGATCTCGCAGTCGCCCGCCACCATCAACGAAATCCTGAACATGGCCGAGGAAGTTCGCGCCGGTGCGGTGGTGATCTCGACCTTTGTCGATGGCTTTTCCGACGCCGACGAGGCCGACGACTACGTGGCCGAAGAAGACTTCGACGACTACGACGAAGCCAGCGACGACGACGGCAAAGGCGGCTCCAAGGCGGTGTCGCGCAAAATGGAAGAGCTCAAGCGCGAGGCCTTGGCGCGCTTCGATGCCTTGCGCGAGTTGTTCGAGCAGCTGCACTCCAGCTACGACCAGCACGGCTACGCCAGCCCGGCTTATCAGCAGGCGCAAGCGCAATTAACCGCCAAGCTGATGACCATCCGCTTCACCGCCAAAGCGATCGAAAAGCTGTGCGACACGGTGCGCCAGCAAGTCGAGTCGGTGCGCAAGAAAGAGCGCGAACTGCGCCGCATCATCGTGGACAAATGCCGCATGCCACAAGACAAGTTTGTGGCCGACTTCCCGCCCAACCTGCTCAACCGCCAGTGGGTCGAAAAGCAGGCCGCTGCCGGCAAGCCGTGGAGCGCCAGCATGGGGCGCCACATTCCGCCCATTCAAGAACTGCAGCAGCAGCTCATCGACCTGCAGACCAGCGTGGTGGTGCCGCTGGAGCAGCTCAAAGCCATCCACAAGCGCATGAACGACGGCGAGCGCATGTCGCGCAACGCCAAAAAAGAGATGATCGAGGCCAACCTGCGCTTGGTCATCAGCATCGCCAAAAAATACACCAACCGCGGCCTGCAGTTCCTCGACCTGATCCAAGAGGGCAATATCGGCCTGATGAAGGCGGTGGACAAGTTCGAATACCGGCGCGGCTACAAGTTTTCCACCTACGCCACTTGGTGGATCCGGCAAGCGATCACGCGCTCGATCGCCGATCAGGCGCGCACCATCCGCATCCCGGTGCACATGATCGAGACCATCAACAAGATGAACCGCCTCAGCCGCCAGCACCTGCAGGAGCACGGCTTCGAGCCCGACGCCTCGATGCTGGCCGAGAAGATGGAAATCCCCGAGGAAAAAATCCGCAAGATCATGAAGATCGCCAAAGAGCCGATCAGCATGGAAACCCCGATCGGCGACGACGACGATTCGCACTTGGGCGACTTCATCGAAGACAGCGCCAACACCGCGCCGATCGACGCCGCCATGCAAGCCGGCTTGCGCGAAGTGGTCAAAGAAATCCTCGACTCCCTGACCCCGCGCGAGGCCAAGGTGCTGCGCATGCGCTACGGCATCGAGATGTCCACCGACCACACGCTCGAAGAAGTGGGCAAGCAGTTCGACGTCACGCGCGAGCGCATCCGCCAGATCGAAAACAAGGCGGTGCGCAAACTCAAGCACCCCAGCCGCTCCGACAAGCTGCGCAGCTTCATGGACACGCTCTAAGCTGATCCCCACCCAATCGCCGCCCATGCAAGACGTCCACCCCCCCGCTTGGCTGCGCAACGGCCTGGTCGCTTTGCTGCTGGGCGTGCTGCTGCTCGCCGGCCTGATCGTGCTGCAGCCCTTCCTGACCGCGGTGGCTTGGGCGGCGATCTTGGTCTACGTATCTTGGCCGCTGTACGAGCGGCTGGTGCGGCGCTTCAACGGTCGGCGCGGCTGGGCCGCGTTCATCATGACCATGGCGCTGGCCGTGATACTGGTCGCAGTGCCACTGTGGCTGCTGCTCATGATGCAGCGCGAGGGCACGGGCGCGCTGCGTGATGCGATGGCGTTTCTGCGGGCCGGCGTCGAACTGCCGCAGCCGCTGGCTGCAATCCCCGTGCTGGGTCCTTGGTTGCAAGAGCAGCTGGTGGTGATCGGTGGCGACCGCCAAGAGCTGGGCCGCTACCTCGCCGCACTCGGTGAGCAGTGGGGGCAGTGGCTTGGCGCGCACGCCGTCGGCCTGCTGGGCGACCTGGGCATGAACGCGCTGCGTTTCACGATCGCGCTGCTGACGGCGTTTTTCCTGTTTCGCGACGGCGAGCAGTTGTTCCAAGAGTCGCGCCAGGTGCTGCGCGGGCTGCTGGGCAACCGCGTCCAGGCCTACTTCGATGCCGTCGGCAACACCACCCGCGCCGTCGTCTACGGTCTGCTGCTGGCCGGGGTCGCGCAGGGCTTCGTGGCCGGGTTGGGCTACTGGGCGGTGGGCATCTCGGCGCCGGTGTTTTGGGGCGCGGCCACCGCGTTGCTGGCGCTGATCCCCTTCGGCGCCATCCTGATCTGGGTGCCGATGGCGCTGTGGCTGCTGCTCACCGGCTACGTCGCGGCCGGCATCGGACTGCTGCTGTGGGGCATGCTGGCGGTGAGCTGGATCGACAACCTGGTGCGCCCGCTGATCATCAGCGGCGTATCCAAGGTGCCGTTCCTGATCGTGCTGTTCGGCGTGCTCGGTGGGCTCGGCGCATTCGGGCTGATCGGGCTGTTCGTCGGCCCAGTCATCCTCGCGGTGCTGCTGGCCGTCTGGCGCGAATGGGCGGCTACCGCTGCTGCCGGCAGCGCGCCTGCTGCGCCTGCTGCGCCCGCTGCGCCCGATGATTTGCAGGCCCGGGGCTGAAAGCCAGCCCAACGGGAACAGCGCAACAAATCAAGCTTATTCGAGCCGGAAGCGGCGCACCACTTCCGAGAGCGCGCGCGCCTGCTCGCTCATGGCTGCAGCAGCGGCTGCACTTTGCTCGACCAGCGCCGCGTTTTGCTGCGTCATCTGATCGAGCTGGCTGACTGCGGCGTTGATCTGTGCCACGCCTTCGGCCTGCTCGCCCGAGGCGCTCGATATTTCGGCCACCACATCGCGCACGCGCTCGACCTGTTCGACGATGGCCTGGATCGATTCACCCGCCTGGTTCACCAGACCCACGCCCGCCCCGACCCGATCGACGCTGTTGTTGATCAACACCTTGATCTCTTTGGCCGCTTCGGCGCTGCGCCCAGCCAGCGAGCGCACTTCGGAGGCCACGACCGCAAAACCGCGCCCGGCTTCACCCGCCCGCGCTGCCTCGACTGCGGCGTTGAGCGCCAAGATATTGGTCTGAAACGCGATGCCGTCGATGACGGAGATGATTTCGCTGATTTTTTTCGACGCTTGCTGGATCTCGCTCATGGTATGCACCACGCTGCCCACCACCTCCCGCCCTTGCTGCGCGCTCTGGCCCGCGGCCGTGGCCAGATCGCTGGCGGTGCGTGCCGAGGCTGCCGAATGCCCGATGCCCTCCGACATGCTCTCCATGCTGGCCGCCGTCTGCTCGAGGCTGCTGGCGCTTTGCTCGGTGCGCTCGCTCAGGTTCTGGTTGCCGGCGGCAATTTCTTGCGCCACCGCCGTGATGCCGTCGGTGCCGTGGCGCACGTCGGCCACCACCTGCGCAATCTGTTTGCGCATGGCGTTCAGGGTGCGGCTCATCTGGCCAAACTCGTCTTGGCCTGTGACGCCCCAAGACCTCACGCCGCCTAGCAAGCCTTGGCGCGTGCTGGTGGTCGATGACGACCCCGACGTGCACATCAGCACCGCCTTTGCGCTCGACCTCACCTGGACGTTGGAGCGCCCGATCGAGCTGCTGCGGGCCGAATCCGCAGCCCAAGCGCGCCAGATCTTGGCCGAAAACGCCGACATCGCCGTGGTCTTGCTCGACGTGGTGATGGAAACCGCCGACGCCGGCTTGTTGCTGGTGGACTACATCCGGCGCGAGCTCGGCCTGAGCGCCACGCGCATCGTGCTGCGCACCGGCCAGCCCGGCTACGCCCCCGAGCACGAGACCTTGGCGCGTTACGACATCAACGACTACCGCTCCAAGTCCGAACTCACGCAGCACAAACTCGTCTCTGCCCTGATGGCGGCGGTGCGCGCCTACGAGCAGGTGCGCACCATCGAGGCCAGCCGGCGCGGCCTGCAGCAGATCGTGCTCGGCTCGGCCGAGCTGATGCAAATGAGCGGTTTGCAGCGCTTTGCCGACGGCGTGCTGACGCAGGTCGCAGCCTTGCTGGGCGTGTCGCCCCATGGCTTGGTTTGCGCCCAAGGCCCGTCCCCAGGCGGTCCCTACACGGTGCTGGCCGCCGCAGGCCCCTACGCGGCCATGATCAACCAGCCGTTGGAGTGCCTCAATGGCCGCCCGGCGCTGCTGCGCCTGCGCGAAGCGCTGCAACACCAGCGCAACCACTTGGGCCACTCCGAGACCGTGCTCTACGTGGGCAGCGAGCGCGGCATGGACATGGCCATTTACCTTCCCACGGCCCTGACGCAAGACGAACTGACCCTGCAACTGCTCGATGTGTTGTGCGTCAACCTCAGCGCCTGCCTGCGCAACCTCAACCTCGTGCAACGGTTGCAGCAGGTGGCTTACCAAGATGCGCTGCTCGGCATCGCCAACCGGGCCCGGCTGATCGAATGCATCGAGGCTGCTGTGCACAGCGACGCTGCCCCCCACCTGCTGATCTTGGCCGACATCGACGACTTCAACGGCATCAACGAGCTCATGGGACACCCCTTCGGCGACCGGGTGCTGCAGGCCCTGACGCGGCGCCTGATCGACTCGCTGCCCACCGCCGTGCTGGTGGCGCGGGTCGCGGGCAACTCCTTTGGCTTGTTTGGCACCGCCGATCTGCTGCAAGCCGCGCAGGTGCAGCAGGCCTTCGATGCGCCCCTGGTCATCGACGGCCAGCCCTTCAAGGTGCGGGCTTCCATGGGCAGTTGCGCGGGTGCCGACCTGAGCAGCTCGGGCGCCGACGCGCTCAAGAACGCCTCCATCGCCCTCAAGCACGCCAAGTTGCAGCACCGTGGCGACTTGGTGTGTTTCGACTCGGCCATGGCGCAGCGCTCGCGCAACCACGCCGAACTGCTGGCGCGGCTCAATGCCGCCTTCAGCGACCAGCAGTTGTTCCTCGTCTATCAACCGCAAGTCAACCTCGACACGCGCGCCGTGATCGGCCTCGAAGCCCTGCTGCGCTGGCGGCGCGAAGACGGCACCATGGTGCCGCCCGACCGCTTCATCCCGGTGGCCGAGCAGTCGGGGCTGATCGACACCCTCGGGTTGTGGGTGTTCAAGACCGCCTGCCTCGACATGCAGCGCCTGATCGCCGCCGGCTTGGCCCCCCAGTTGATGGCGGTCAACGTTTCGGTGGCGCAGTTCAAGAGCCCCACCTTTGTGGCACAGATCGAGCAGACTTTGCTCGACACGGGTTTGGCCGCCGGGCGAATCGAACTCGAAATCACCGAGTCGGTGGCGGCGCTGGGGCTGGGGGTGGTCGAACCCATCTTGGAGCGCTTGCGCCGCCTTGGGCTGTCGGTGGCCATCGACGACTTCGGCACCGGCTACTCCTCGCTCGCCTATATCGAGCGGCTGCCGCTGGATCGCATCAAGATCGACCGCGAATTTGCGCGCCAACTGCAAACCGGCGAAGAAGCGCGCATCGCGGCCCTGATCGCGCAGCTTGGCTCCACGCTCGGTCTGCGGGTGTTGGCCGAAGGCATAGAAGACGCGCAAGTGTGGCGCAAGCTGCAAAACATCGGTTGCCACGAAGGCCAGGGTTTTCACATCGCCCGCCCCATGCCCTTTGCCGACTTACCCGCCTGGCTGCGCCAGTGGAATCGCTGAACGCCATGAGCCCACCCCCAAGCCGCCGCCGCCTGCTCCGTCACGCCGTCGCCTGGCCCTTGGGGGCCACGCTGGCGGCGGTCGGGTTGCACGCTTGTGCGCCACCAGCGCCGGTGCGGCTGGCCCTGCTGGCGGGCCTGACCGGCGCCATCAGCGATTTGGGGGTTGGGGTGCGCGACGGCGCGCTGCTGGCCATCGAACAGGCACGCGCCGCCGGCCGGGCGCTCGAGCTGCTGGAATTCGACGACGCCCAACGCCCCGAGATGCTGCCCGAGGTGGCGCTGCGCATCGCCAGCGCCCAAGTTGCGGCCGTCATCGGGCCAGCCACCAGCAGCATCGCGCAAACCTGGATTCCGCTGGCCCAGGAGCACGGGCTGCTGAGCGTTTCGCCGACCGTGACCAGCCACGACTTCAGTGGCCTCGACGACTTGTTTTTTCGCGTTTGCGCCAGCACGCACCTGTACGCCACCCAAAGCGCCACCTTCGCCATGCAGCAGCGCGGCTGGCGCCGGCTGGACCTGATCCGCGACGACGCCAACGCCGCCTACACCCGCAGTTGGGCCGATTTTTTTCTGGCCCAAGCCGGTGCGCTGGGGGCGGATGTAGCCGAACCGGTGGTTTACCGCGGGCCGCTGCAACCGCAGCAGGCGCACGCGGCGCTGCAACAGGCATTGGTGCAACAGCCCGATGCGTTGGTGCTGGTGGCCAGCGCCAGCGACACCGCCATGCTGGCCCAACTGGCCCGGCGCAGCCCGCAAACCCCGGCGCTGCAAGCCGCCGAGTGGGCCTCGACCGACCAGCTGATCGTGCGCGGCGGGCGCGCGGTGGAGGGCATGGTGGTGTCGCAATACTTTGACCGCGAAAGCCGCACCCCGGCCTATCTGGATTTTTTGCAGCGCTTCGAGCAGCGCTTCAGGCGTGCGCCGGGTTTTGCCGAAGTCGCCGCCTACGATGCCGCCCAAGTGCTGCTGCAGGCGCTGCAACAGCAAACGGCTGGCGAAGCGCTCAACGCCACCTTGTTGCGCGTGCGCCGCTTCAACGGCTTGCAAGACCCGATCGTCTTCGACGCCTACGGCGACCACCTGCGCCCGCTGGTGATGACCGAGATTCGCTACGGCCGCTTTCGCACCGTGGCCGCATGAAAGCCCCGCGCGCGCTCTCGATCCGCTGGCTGCTGGTGGGCCAGTTCGTGCTGGTGATTGCCTTGTCGGTCGCCTTGGTGGTGGCACTGATGCTGTTCTGGCGCCTGCCGCTGGAACGCGAGTTGCAGCGCCACGAACAAAAGCGCATGGCCACCGTGGTGGTGCAGCAGGTGCAGGAACTGCTCAACGCCACCGAGCTGAAGCTCGAAATGCACCGTGCCGCCAGCCCCGGCGGCCCGATCCAAGGCAAACGGGTTGACCCCCTCGTGCGCCGCTTTGCGCAGCAGTTGGTCGACCAGACCCACACCTTTCAAGCCATTTACTGGGTCGGCCCCGACGCTTTGGTGCTCGATTTCGTCTTGCCCTTTGCTTTCGGCTACCCTCATACCACTGAGCGCTCTGGGGCCGACCTGAGCAACCTGCCCATTTTGCGTTTGGCTGCTCAAGGCGAGCACCCGGTCTGGAGCGACCAGTACCTCTCGCCCTTGGTGGAGCAGCCGGTGGTGGGCATCGCCCTGCCCTTGTCCAACGGGTTCATGGTCGCCGAAATCTCGGTGCAGGCGCTGGTCACGGGCAGCGTCGAATGGGGCCAGCGCGGCGACCTGCTGGTGCTATTCACCGACAGCCGCGGCGAACTGGTCGGCTCGCCCGACCCGCTCGACCCCCTGCACCGGCGCAACATCGCCCACCTGGAGCCCATCGCTCGCGCCCTTGATGCGGCGCAGGCCCATGGCCGCATCGTGCATCTGGGTGAAACGTTTGAAGGCTACGCCCAGAGCCTAGACCGCCTCGGGTGGGTCGTTTTTACGGGCAAACCGCTGGATCTGGCACGGGCCCCGGAACGCGCCGCCATCGCCCTCACCGCCGTGGTGGTGGTGTTCGCGATCGGCTTTGGCCTGTTGCTCAACCTGCTGGTGGGCACCCGAATCGGGCGCCACCTGCGCCGCAGCGTGGCCTACTCCGAGGCGCTGGCGCGCGGCGACTACGAGGCCACGCCACTCCGCAGCCGCATCGCCGAGGTGCAGCAACTCGAACACAGCCTGAACCATATGGCACAGGAAGTGCGCCGCCGCGAGCAGCAACTGCGCGCCATCATCGACCTCGGGCCCACGGTGGCGGTGCAGATCTACGACCGCGACAGCCGGGTGGTGGACTGGAACCCGGCTTCGGAGCGCATGTTGGGCTACAGCCGCGCTCAGGCCATAGGCAAGCGGCCGGTCGATCTGTACTACGACACCCAGCAACAGGCCGATTTCGAAGCCATCCTGGAGCGCATCGCCCGCACCGGCGAACCCTTCGGCCCCTTCGAGGGCGCCTTGCGCGGCGCTGACGGCGCCTTGCACTGGATTTATTCCACCACCTTTGCGATCCCTGGGCAGCAGGCGGACGAAGTGCGCTTCGTCTGCATGGACATCGACATCAGCGAAATCAAAAGGCTGGAAGCCGAGCTGCGCAGCCTCAACAGCGAGCTCGAAGACCGGGTGCAGCAGCGCACCCAGAGCCTCGAACAGGCCAATAACGAACTGCAACGCACCCTGAACGAACTGCGCTCCACCCAAGACCGGTTGGTCCAAGCCGACAAACTGGCCGCCTTGGGCAGCCTGGTGGCCGGGGTGGCGCACGAACTCAACACCCCGATCGGCAACGCCCTGATGGCGACAAGCACGCTACAAGAGAGCCTGCGTCAGTTCCGCGAGCGCCTGCAGCAGGGGCTGCGGCGCAGCGAGCTCGACGCCTTTGTGCAACAAGTGGGCACGGCCGACGACATCGCCACGCGCAACCTCGAGCGCGCCGCCGAGCTCATCAGCTCGTTCAAACAGGTGGCGGTGGACCAGGCCAGTTCGCAGCGGCGCCGGTTTCAGTTGTCCGAACTGGTGCACGAAATCGTGCTAACCCTGCAGCCGATGCTCAAGCATAGCCCCTATGCGCTCGAGGTCGAGGTGCCCGCCGGCATCTGGCTCGACAGCTTTCCCGGCCCGCTCGGGCAGGTGCTGGCCAATCTGGTGCAAAACGCCTGGGTGCACGGGCTGCAAGGGCGCGCCAGCGGCCGCATCCGCATCGAGGCATCGGCCCTCGAGGGCGAGCAATTCGCACTCAGCGTGAGCGACGACGGCAAGGGCATTGCGCCGCACCTACAAGACCGCGTGTTCGAGCCCTTTTTTACCACCCGGCTGGGCCAGGGCGGCAGCGGGCTGGGCCTGCACATCGTGCACAACCTGGTGACGGGGGTGCTGGGCGGACGCTTGGCGCTCGAGAGCAGCCCGGGCCAAGGGGCCCGCTTCACCCTCACCTGCCCGCTGGTGGCCCCCCGGGAACTCGTCCAGGGAGCTGCCCCGGTCGGCAGCGCTGCGCCTTGATCAGGCCAGACACTCCAGCGCCATCACCCCGGTGGCGGTGTTCGAGATCGGGATGTGGTAGTTGCTGTGCACCTTGCGCACCCCAGCCCCGCCGCGCGTCAGGGCGGCGCGCATGGCCAGCCACATCAGCAGCTCCACCCCCTGGGTGCCGGCCCGTTCGACCAGTTCCAGATCGCTGAACTGGGTTGCCCACTCGGGGTTGGAGACCATGCTTTCGAGAAACTGCTGGTCGAAGGCCTTGTTGATGAAGCCGGCGCGCTCGCCCTCGAGCTGGTGGCTTAAGCCCCCCGTGGCCATGACCAGCACCCGTTTGTCGCTGTCCCAGCGCTGGATCGCCTCGCCCACCGCCTGGCCCAGCTTATAGACCCGCCGCGCCGTGGGCAGTGGGAACTGCACGGTGTTGATGTCGATCGGCACGATCTGCACCGGGGCCACCTCGTGTTCGGGCCAAAAAAGCTTCAACGGCAGCGTACAGGCGTGATCGACCAGCATCTCTTGGCAAGTCACGACATCAAACTCGTGCGCCACCAGATGCCGGATGATCTGCCACGACAGCTCCGGGCAGCCGGCCAGCGGCGGCAGCGTCGGGATGCCCCAGCCTTCGTCGGCGTTGTGGTACTCGGCGGCGGCCCCAACGGCGAAGGTCGGCATTTTGTCGAGAAAGAAGTTGAGCCCGTGGTCGTTGTAGAACACCACCACCACCTCGGGGCGCACCTGTTCGAGCCAGCGGTGGATGGGCGGGAAGCCGTCGAAAAAGGGCTTCCAGTAGGGCTCTTGCTGCCAGCCTTTGGCCAATGCGTTGCCGATGGCCGGAATGTGCGAAGTGGCCAAGCCACCGAGTAGGGTTGCCATGAGGTTCCTTGAGGCGCTATAGGGAAAATGGGGTTGGGGGTGGCGCGGGGTCTGTCACTAGACCCCGAGCTTGGCCGCAGGCCAGTCGGGCTGCTGGTTGGCCGCGGCCAGTTTGGCCATGAACTCGGGCTTGCTCACGCCGGTCTGCTGTGCCCCGATGTCTTGCATGTTGAGGCCAAATATGCCGGCAAATTTGGCCAGGTAGTAGGCGTTGCCACCGGCTTGCAGCAGCGCCAGCACCTGCTTGGAGCGCACCGCCTCGGCCTGCTGCGGGTTCAGGCCGTAGCGCGCCATGTAGCCCTCGGGGTCGGCGACAAAGGCCTCGCGGTTGGCTTGGTGATTGAATGAAAAACACATTTTGTTGAGCGCGTAGCCCTTTTGGGCGAGCGCGCCGTCAAACGGCGTCGTGCCGGGGATGTCATGGGTATCGCTGGGATCGCCGGGATCGCCGGGATCGCGGGGATCGCTGGGTTTGCGGGTGACGCTTGGGCTGCATACTGGGCTGCTCATTCTTGGACTCCTGGGTGGTGTGGTCTGCAAGGGCGGTCCAGCACGGCTGGGGCGCTGACCGATTTGGCTGTGACGGGTGCCCCAGTGTGGCGCATGAATTGACTTCGATCAAGCCAGGAGGCATCATGCAACCCATGAATGATTTTGATTGGTACGCGCTCGATGCGCGCCTGCTGCGCCTGCTGGTGGCGGTGGCGCAAACCGGCTCGGTGACCGCCGCCGCCCAGCGCTTGGGGGTGACGCAGTCGGCGGTGAGCCACCAGCTCGATCGGCTGCGCGCCATCGTGGGCGACCCGCTGTTTGTCAAGTCTGGGCGCGGCATCGTGGCCACGGCGCGCACCGAGGCTTTGTTGGAACCGGCGCAGGCGCTGCTGGAGCAAATGGAGCGCTTTGCACAGCGCGAGCGCTTCGAGCCAGCCCTGTGGGAGGGCAGCGTCACCGCAGCGGCCAACGATCTGCAGCGCGACTTGCTGCTGCCGCCGCTGCTGCAGCGCTTGCAACACCTAGCCCCCAAGGTGCGGCTGCGCGTGATCCCGTCGGGCATCCCGAGCCTGGAGCTGCTGCGCCAACATCGGTGCCAGCTCGTGCTCAGCCCGCGTCCGCCCGATGGCACCGACATCGTGCAAAAGCGCCTGTTCGAAGACACCTACCGGGTGTTTTACGACCCCACCCAGCGCGCCGCCCCGCGCGATATGGACGAATTCCTGGCCGCCGAGCACGCCACCGTGGTCTATGAGCCAAACCGGCCGCTCGACCTCGACCAGTGGCTGCTTGGGCGCGGCGTGCAGCGGCGCTTTCGCGTGTTGGTGCCGGGTTTTGCCGGGCTGGCTTCGTTTTTACCGGGCAGCCGCTTGCTGGCCACAGCGCCCGGCTTGCTGCAGCGCCACTTGTTGCGCGGGCTGGCCAGCGCCGCCCCGCCGCTGGCTTGCCCGCCGCTGCCCATGTACCTGGTCTGGCACCTGCGACACCAGCACGACCCGGCGCAGCGCTGGCTGCGCGAGCAAATCGAGGCGCTGCTGCCAGCCGTGCTCAGCCCGGCGGCGTTGGGGGCGGGCTCGTAGGCGTGGTTTGCGGCTGCTGCTGTGCCTGCTGCTGCGCCAGCCGGTACTGCTGCGGGCTCAGGCCGGTGCGGCGCTTGAAGAAGCGCGAGAAATAGGCCGGATCGTCGAAACCGAGCTCCAGCGCCAGACTGGCTGCAGGCGCCTCGATGTAGATCAGGCGCCGGCAGGCTTCGCGCGTCAGGCGCTCGTGCACCAGTTCCAGCGCGCTGCGGCCGCAGGCGCTGCGCGTGAGGCGGTTGAGGCGCTGCAGCGAAAGGCCTAGGCGCTCGCCGTAGCGCTGCAGCGGCCAATGCTCCAAAAAGTGCTGCTCGACCAGCAACAAAAACCGCGTGAACAGCGCCTGGTGCCGGTGCGCCCGCGTACCCGCTTGGGCGGCTTGGCGCTGCTGCGCGCTGGCCTGCGCCAAGCGCCACACCAGCGCCCGCGCCAGCCAGCCCAGCACCGGCGAGGCGCCCACCCTAGGGGGCCATTGGAACTCGTGCGTGAGCTCACGAAACAAGGCGTCGAGCCGCTGCGCCGCGTCCTCGTCAGGCAAAAAGTGCAACAGGCGCGGGGCCGTGAACAGCTCTTGAAAGGCCGCTCCGAGCGCGCCCGTCTCGCCTTCGAGCAGCCAGCGTGCGCTCAGCGTGAGTACGCGGCCGTCGGTCTCGGGCGCAAAGCGAAAGCCGTGCACCACCGTGGGCGGCAGCACGATCGCCGCCGGGGCCTGCACCTCGGCGCGCTGCTCGTCGAGCAGCACCTCGGCCTGGCCGCGCCACAACCACAACACCTGGTACAAGCCTTGGTGTGTGTGCGGCTGAATCTCCCATTGGTAGAGGCGGCTGCGCGACTGCACCTCCTCGATGTGCAGCAGCTCCTGCCCCAGTGAGGCCGCCTCGCCATAGAGCGCAAAGCTGGGGATGTGGCTGCCGCCAGCCCGATGCGGGTTGGGGAATGCGGCCGACGCAGCAGACGTGGAAGGCTGATCACTCATGCCCTCATTTTGATCCAAAAGTACCAGCAATCGCCGTGAATTTTGCACGCCCACGGAGCCGGCCAGGCCCTACAGTTCCATCTTGAGCCCACAGCCGCGCAGCCTCAGCCCACACAGCGCGCCCCAGAGCGCAACAAAACAGGAGACCCGCCATGCACACCTTCCAGTTCGACCCCTACGCCCCGGCCGTCGACGCCGACCCCTTCCCCTACTACCGCCGCCTGCGCGAGGAATTCCCCTGCTTTTGGAGCGAACAGGCGCAGATGTGGGTGCTGTCGCGCTACGCCGACATCGTCAGCGCGCTCAACGACTGGCAGACCTACTCCAGCGCCAGCGGCAACCTGATGACCGAACTGCCCGGCCGCGCCGGTGCCACCCTGGGCAGCTCCGACCCACCCCGGCACGACCGCCTGCGCGCGCTGGTGCAGCACGCCTTCATGAAACGCAACCTGCTGGCGCTCGAAGAGCCCATCCGCGCCGTGGCGCAGCAGGTGTTTGGACAACTGCGCGGCGTTGATCAGTTCGACTTCAAAGACGTGTCCTCGCAGTTCACGGTCAAGGTGCTGATGACCGCGCTCGGCCTGCCGATGGGCGATGAAGCGCTGGTGGCCGAGCACGAGGTGCGCGACCACGCCGTGCTGATGGTGCAAAGCGACGCCCGCACCCGCGCCAAGGGCCCCGAGCACATCGCCGCCTACCAGTGGATGCAGAACTACGCCGCGCAAGTGATCGCGCTGCGCCGGGCCGAACCGCGCAACGACCTGATCAGCCACTTTGCCATGGCCGAAATTGACGGCGACCGTCTCGACGAGCGCGAGGTGCTGCTCACCACCACCACCCTGATCATGGCCGGGGTCGAATCGCTGGGCGGCTTCATGATGATGCTGGCCTACAACTTGGCCAGCTTCGACGAGGCGCGCCGCGCCGTGGTGGCCGACCCCACCCTGCTGCCCGACGCGATCGAAGAAAGCCTGCGCTACAACACCTCGGCCCAGCGCTTTCGCCGCCGCCTGATGCAGGACGTGACGCTGCATGGCCAGACCATGCGCCAAGGCGATTTCGTCTGCCTGGCCTACGGCAGCGGCAACCGCGACCAGCGCCAGTTCCCCGACCCCGACCGCTACGACCTGGCGCGCAAGCCGCGCGGCCATTTGGGTTTTGGTGGCGGCGTACACGCCTGCTTGGGCACGGCCATTGCCAGGCTGGCGCTCAAAATAGCCTTCGAGGAGTTCCACCGCGTGGTGCCCGAATACCATCGGGTGGCCGAGCAACTGCCTTGGATGCCTTCCTCCACCTTTCGCAGCCCGCTGGTGCTCGAACTGGCTGCAGGCTGATTTTTTATTTTTCGGACGCACTTTTCGGACGCACTTGCATGGCACAAATCACCTACATCGAGGCCCACGGCCAGACCTGCACCGTCGATCTGCCCGAGGGCTGGAACCTGATGCAAGGCGCGATCGCCAACGGCATCGAGGGCATCTTGGGCGAGTGCGGCGGCTCCTGCGCTTGCGCCACCTGCCACTGCTACGTCGATGAAAGCCACTTGCCCGATCTGGCCGAACCCAGCCAGACCGAACTCGACATGCTCGAGCACGTGGCCGCCGAGCGCCGCCCCAACAGTCGCCTGGCCTGCCAGATCAAGGCCACGGCGCGCCTCGATGGCCTGATTCTGCGCCTGCCGGCGGCGCAAGAATGAAGCCCCAATTGAAGTCCCGAATGAAGTCCCAGCCCAAGGGCACACCATGATCCCGCCCAGCCTGATCCAATCCAGCCTGGGTGCGCCACCGCAGACCCTAGAAAAAAGTGGCGAACCGGGTGGCGAACCGAGCGGCGTTTTGATCATCGGGGCTGGGCAGGCTGGCGTGCAAACCGCCGAGGCGCTGCGCAGCGGCGGCTACGCCGGCCCCCTCACCGTGCTGGGCGAGGAGCCACACCCGCCCTACCACCGCCCGCCCCTGTCCAAGGCCTGGCTGTGCGGCGAGCTGCAAGCGGCCCAGTTGCTGATGCGCGCCCCCGAAGCGCTGGTGCGCAAGGGCATCGCGCTGCGCCTGGGCGTGCGCGTGCAAGCCATCGACCGCACCCAGCGCCGCCTGCATCTGGCCGACGGCAGCACCCTGCCCTACGCGGCGCTGGTGCTGGCCACCGGCGCCAGCCCGCGCACGCTGGCGCTGCCGGGTGCCCCCGCCGCACCGGCTGCCCAACAAGCCGCCGGCGTGCTCAGCCTGCGCGGCCTCGACGACGCCAGCGCCCTGGCAGCCCGCCTGGCCGACTGCCAACGCCGCGCACAGCCCCTGCTGGTGATCGGCGGTGGCTTCATCGGGCTCGAAGTGGCAGCCAGTGCGCGCAAGCTCGGGCTCGAAGTCACCGTGCTCGAAGCCGCGCCGCGGCTGCTGGGCCGCGTGCTGGCCCCGGCCTTGTCGGACTGGTTTGCCGAGCTGCACCGCCGCCACGGGGTGCAAGTGCGGCTAGGGGCGCAACTGGCCGCGCTCGAAACCGGCCCCGACGGGCAGGTGCTCGGCGCCCGTCTGGCCGACGGCAGCTTTTGCCCCGGTGCCGCGGTACTGGTCGGCATCGGGGTGCAAGCCAACGACGCGCTGGCGCAGGCCGCCGGGCTGGAATGCGAGCGCGGCATCGTCGTCGATGCCTGCGGGCGCAGCAGCGACGCGCACATCTGCGCCGCCGGCGACTGCACCGCGCGCCGCCTGCCCGACGGCACGCTGCTGCGACTCGAATCGGTGCACAACGCCACCGAACAGGCCAAGAGCGTAGCCGCCGCCATCCTCGGGCAAGAGCGCCCCTTCACTGCCACGCCCTGGTTCTGGAGCGAGCAGTACGACAAAAAGCTGCAAATGGCGGGCCTGAGCGCCGGGGCCGACCAATGGGCGCTGCGCGGCGCCATGGATGACGGCGCTTTCAGCCTGTACCACTTTCGCGGCCAGCGGCTGCTGGCGGTCGATAGCGTCAACGCCACCCGCGAGCACCTGCAGGCGCGCAAGCTGCTCGACGCCGGCGTCTCGCCCACCCCAGCCCAGGCCGCCGACCCGGCTTTTGACCTCAGCAGCTTGCTGGCAGCGGGCTGAGGCCGCAATCAGCCTTGGCTTGGGGACGAGGCCGGCTGCTGGTGCGCGCCGGCCTCAGTCGATCCGCTGCGTACCCAAGGCGCGCTTGATTTTTTGGTCGGTTTTGTATTGGCTGAGCGCATACACGGACCAGATCGCCGCCGGAATCCAGCCGATGATGGTGATTTGCAAAAACAGGCAGATCACACCGGCAAACGGCCGCCCGATGGTGAAAAACTGCAACCAGGGCAAGAAAATGGCGAGCAAAAGACGCATGGTGGTTCCTTTTTTAAAAATGCATTGTCAGTATGGGAGCGCGCCACCCGTTTGACTGTGCCATTCCTTGCACAACTTCCTGAACGAGCGACTTTGGTGCCACGCTTGTTGCATGTCAAAGCGCGATGTAAAAGCGGGCTGATCCAGTTTTTCACGGTAAGTACCTGCCATTTGGCGCTGCAACCAGCCCTTGGCGTCACGCGGCTGCTCAACATCTGTGGGCAGCTCTGCACGAAAAACAAAGCCACGTACACCGTTCAACGACGCAGCAGAAGCAACGAACCAAGCCTCAAACTCTCGATTGGCCAAAACAACGGAAAACTTGCGGTGTGATATGTAGGGCTGCGCCCGGCGCAGAATCTTTTTGCTCAGCGTCGCCGGGCAGTCATCGTCAGCATCCAGCACGAGCAAGATCCAGCCGCCATCGCCACATTTGGCTGCGGCCAAAAGCAGTTGCCGCCTGAATTCATCTTCCTTATTCAAGAATCGGTCGCGCCTGACGCGAATGGGCGGCAATGTCACCACATTCACCTGAGGTTGACACTCAGCGCCCAGTCTGCGCAGCAAGATGGGCATTGCAGCCACCTCGCCGTCGCCTTCCACGATGCAAGCAATGGCCGACATCATTGCACCTCAAAAAACAAATCAGGTTGCGCCTTGAGCTGGGCATCCAATGCAGCGCGGTCGGGCGCCAACTGGTTCATGCGCAGCAACTCACCTGCGGAAAACAAGTGCTGTTTGAGCATGTCTCTGGATGCCTGGTCCAAAGGAGCCAGTTTTGTGGCCCCTTCTTCCGAGATCACGGCAATGATCGAGTCGGCATCAATGCTCATATCATCCAGCAAATCGGGGCTGTGACTCGTGACCAGCACCTGATGCTTCTCGGCCACCTGATTCAGAACTTCGCGCAGAGCGCCGCTGGCGGCCGGGTGCAGCGCCGTTTCAGGCTCTTCAATCGCAATCAGAGTCGGCGAATAATCGGCATTGCCTTGCAGCAGTGCTGTCAACACGCCCAATGCTCTGAGTGTTCCATCGGACATGTTTTGAGCGAGAAAACGCCACGGATGCTTGGCCCCTGCAACCGCTTGCCGAAACTCCAAGGTTTCCATCGGGCCCACCGCTTTGCGCTCCATGCTCTGGACCATAGGCACCACGGTGCGCAGATAGTCGTTGATGAGATCCAACTGCTTGGGCGCACTTCGTTTCAAGTGATGCACCACACTGGCAATGTTCTCGCCCACGGGCTTGAGCAGGCGCCCATCTTGCGGCTTTTGCAGCTCGCGCATGACCTTGGGATTCAGGTTATAAAAACCCATGGCGGTCAAGGCGTCATAGACAGGCCTGAACACCGTCAGACCCGAAGCTGCAACCATTGCCAGCCGATCAGCGGTCAGCGCCGGGAAGGTCGCTTCACTTGAACCCACAACGCCGCCCCGCTCAATCTTGTAGTACGGACCGTGCCCTACCCCGCCAATGGCGCACTGCTCAGACTGCACCTCATAGGAGCCATTCGAAAGGGCCCCAATCTTGAAGGCGTACAGAGCAGAGCGGCCATCACTCAATCGCAAATCGAGCTGGATGCTCACATGGTTGGGATGGCCGCTGGAGCGCCGCCGCACTTCATCCAAACCACCGCGCTCGCTCAAGGCATTGTCCAAAGAGCCCGTGAGTGCGTCGCGTACAAAGTGCAGCGCATCTAGGAAGTTGCTTTTTCCCGCGCCATTTTGGCCCACCAGATAACTCAAGGGGCGCAGCGTGATATCGCACCGGGCGATGCTCTTGTAATTGCGCAAAATCACGCGCCGAATAAAAGTCGAGTCGGTCATGGTTGGTCTCGCATGGCTGCTTGTGGGTATTCAATCGTGGAATTTACACCCGAAACACCTTCATCACCTCGTCGCCCAGATGGTTGATGACCTTGACCGCAATTCTCCCCGACACCGGCTTGCCAAACGGCCTTGAGGTGTCGCGCTTGAGTGACTCCCAAGCTTCGGCGTTGATCTCGGCCTTGAGGGTGGTCTTGAGGGATTTGTAGGGGTCGCTCGCGCCCAGGAAGTAGGCGTGGCGCACGAAGAAGCTTTCTTCGTTGTAGTCGGTGTCGATGAACCAGCAGGCGATGCCTTCGGCGCCGTCGCTGCGCACTTCGCCGGTGTTGGGGTGGAACACATCCACGCCGTTGACCTTGACCTGGATATCGCCGCTGGGTGCTTCGCCCTTGTTCAGCTTGCTGCCGGTGGCGGCATCGAGGATGTCGATGTCTGGCTCGCCAAAGATCACAAACAGGTTGCCCTTGCCGGTGTTCTTCAGGTCTTCGGCCATGTGCAGGTCGGCGTTCATGCGGGCTTTGAGCACCGGCACGCGCCCGAGTTTTGAAAATTCGCTGCTGTGTGCGTCGTAGTTGAAGGCGCAGGCGATGAGCACGTCAAAGCCGGCCTCGGCGGCCTCGCGCCCGGCGCTCACCAGGTCGGGCCGGCTCACGGTGCCGAACTCGGGGCCGATGAAGATACCGGCGCGTTTTTCGGTGCCGCCCTTCATTGCGCCGTTCGCGTCTGCGTCGGCGCCTTCGATGTAGCGGCCCTCGGCGCACACGTATTCGCCCGGCCAGGGGGTGAGCGCGGTGAAGTCGATCTTGTCGCTCTTGTGCGCCTGCTGCACGCCCGCGGTGCGCAGGTTGTCCAAGATGATGTGTGCAAAGTTGCGCTCAAAGCTGGCACCCGGCGCCTGCACCGCCGGGTCGATCAGGTTGTCGTCTTCGTCCACCCCGAGCACACGGTGGGGCAACAGGCTTTCCACGGTGAAGGGGCCGGCCACGCGCACTTTTTTCTTGTCTTCGTAGGGCCGGTCGTACAGGAACTCGTGGTCTGCCTTGGCTGCGATGGATGCGTCGATTTCCTTTTGCCGGGCAATGCGCTGTTGCCACCAGGCTGCGTGCAAATCGCCCACCGTTCGGGCTGAGCCTGTCGATGCCTTTGCATGCCCTTCGACAAGCTCAGGGCGAACGGGCAGAGGCAAATCGCGCGCGGCCTCGGGTAGCTCACGCGGGATTTCCCATTCCTGCCAGTTCACCTGCAGAGTATGGTTCAGTTCTGCACGCAAAGGCTCCAGCAGGGCCTGGTGCTGGTCGTAGATGACGTCGATCTCGGCGTTGTTGGCTATTGATTTGAGCGTGATGTGCGGCACCCGCTCGTACACAAAACCCTGGCGGATGTTGCCAAAGGTGGGGTGGCTCTTGGGCGCGGTGCGGCTTGCTTCGCCTTCCTTGGCCTGGCCTTCTTTGCTGTCGGCCAGCAGGTAAAAGGGGTAGCGCGCGCCCATGATGCGTGCCCGCGCTAGCGCCAGGGCTACACGCGAGGTGTCGATGGTGATCCAGCGGCGGCCCCATTGTTCGGCGACGTAGGCGGTGGTGCCGGAGCCGCAGGTGGGGTCGAGCACGAGGTCGCCGGGGTCGGATGCCATCAATATGCATCTCTGGATCACACGCTGATTTGTCTGAACGACATACAACTTGTCCGCCATAAACGAACTCACCACGTCAGTCCAGATATTGGTTAATCGGATTGCGGCAAAGTCATCCAGATAACGAACGTACCCAAGGCGCTCATCCGTCGAGTCCACCCGACTTGCCCGAATCAACACATCCATCCCTTTTCGGTTAGTTTTCCATCCTCCGTTCTTGGGACGAAGCTCCTTTCCGCCAAACTGAACAGGAAACACTGTTGTCTGGCCTGTTCTGGTTGTCTGCGATACAAGATTATCCAACGCAAATAATTGCGATCCATCCTCTAGTTGGCCATCCTTTTCAGCAGCCGAGGCACTTCTGCGGAATCCATTTCTCAGCTCAACTTTGTTATAAGCAGAGGGCACTATTCCGTCGAAGCTCTTTGAAATCAGCAACTCTCTGTACTTGACCGAGTCCTTGTTTTTCGAGAACCACAGGATGTAGTTCGTTATTGAGGCGAGCACATTGGTGCTTCCGGAAAAACTGCCAGCTCCAGATGTAGTGTTGAACGCAATCTGAGCAACGAAATTTTCGGCGCCAAACACCTCATCCATCACCGCCCTTACCCGGTGCACGTTCTCATCCCCGATCTGCACAAAGATGGAACCCGATTCGGTCAACAAATCACGCGCCACCGTCAGGCGGTCGCGGATGTAGCCCAGGTAGGAATGGATGCCGTCTTTCCAGGTGTCCCGAAAAGCCTTCACCATTTCGGGCTCGCGCGTGATGTGTTCGGCATTGCCGTCTTTCACGTCGCGGCTGGTGGTGCTCCACTGGAAGTTGCTGTTGAATTTGATGCCGTAGGGCGGGTCGAAGTAAATGCACTGCACCTTGCCACGCAGGCCCTCGCGCTCGGCCAGGCTGGCCATGACTTGCAGGCTGTCGCCCAGGATCATGCGGTTGGACCAGTGCTGGTCGTGGGCGTAGAACTCGGTCTTGGCGTCGCCTTCGGGCACGCCGTTGAAGTCTTTGGCCATGTCGGCAAACAGGTCGGCAAACAGGTCCTTGGTATAGCCTGGCTGCCGGGGCGCGGCAGCGGCTTTGGCTTTTTCGCTCTGGCGCTTGAGGTCGTCGATCAGCACCTTGGGGTGCACTTTTTCCTGGATGTAGAGCGGCGGTGCGTTGACGACGAGGTCGCTCCAGTCGGCCTGGTCTTTGCCGCGCCAAACGAGCTGGGGGTCCAGGTCGCGGTTGCGGGCCTTGCGTTCGGCCGCCAGCTGGCCTGGGGCGCCTTGCGCCTGGGTTTGCCCTTCGACAGGCTCAGGGTGAACGGCTTGTGTGTTCGCGTCTTCGCTGCCCGCGCGCGGGTAGCGCACCTGCAGCGGCTGCTGGTGTTCGCGCTGCACCACCGACTGGTATTCAGCGGTGGGGATGTTCTTGCGCTTGTCGCTGCCGTGCATGAGGGTTTCAACCTGCAGCGGGGCTTTGGTGCCGGGGGTGGGGCTTTTGCGGGTGGCCATGGTCGGGGTTCACAGGAAGCCGATGGGGCGCTTGGTTTTGCGCTGCTTGTCGTCGGTGATGAGTTGTTTGATGGCGTCGAAAACGGCGGAGAACTGTTCGTCGTAGCGGGATTCGAGCGCGTCGATGCGGCGGGCAAGGTCGCGGTTGCCGTCCATGAGGCGGCGCAGTTGCACGAAGGTGCGCATGATGGCGATGTTGACCTGCACGGCACGCGGGGACTGCAACACGCTTGAGAGCATGGCCACGCCTTGTTCGGTGAAGGCGTAGGGCGTGCCGCGGCGGCCGCCGTGTGCACTTGAAATGCCAATCTGGCATCTCAAGTTCTCCCACTCGGGGGCGCTGAGCGGGAACATGAAGTCGGCCGGGAAACGGTCCAGATTGCGCTTGACGGCGCGGTTCAGGGCACCGGTTTCCACGCCGTAGAGCATGGCCAGGTCGGCGTCGAGCAACACCTTTTCACTGCGCACAAGGTGCACGAGCTGGGCCAAGCTCTGCTGGCCGGGCAGAGCGGCGAGCGGGCTGTCGCTGTCGCTTTCGCTGCGCGCCGGGGCAGGCGGCTCAGTGGCGGGTTTGCGGGTGGCCATGGTCTGTTCCTCCTGATGCTATTTTTTTGGTGCCTGGATCGGTCATGCGGGCTGGTCGGCCGAGCCTGGCTGGCTGCTCACCATGCTGCTGAAGGCGGACGCGACCCTATCGGAAAAGTCGGCCTGCATGGCGTACACGTCGGTGAACTCGGCAAAGGCCCAGCGGCCGTGGGTCTGCAGGGCATTCACGCCGGGCAGCCAGCGGGTTTCCATGGCGGCTTTCTTGTCTTTGGCGTCTTCGCCCCGGTAGCCCTTGATTTCGACCACGAGGTTGAGCAGGTCGCCCTCGCCGCGCCCGTCGGCTATGCGCAAGATGAAGTCGGGCCGGTAGCGGCGGGTTTCTGCACCCACGAGGTAGGGCACCTCAAAACCCAGGTTGTGGTTCTTCACGTAGCTGCGCACCTGGGGGTGCGATTCGGCCGTGCGGCAGAACTCGGCTTCCCAGTCGCTGTCCATGATCAGCCAGTTGAGGTGGCAGTGTGCGCTGCTGGCTGCCCAGCGGTCGGTCTTGGTGGTGCTGAAGTTCACGTGGGCGGTGCTGCCCACCGGGTTGTAGGGGTCGAGCACGGCCTGGATCTGGCTGCTGCCTTTTTCGATGCTGGCGCGGTCGATGGCCTGTTTGATGCGCTCGCAAGCGCGGTCGGCCAGTTCCAGGTAGCAGAGCTGGGCGGGGTAGGTGTCGCCCTTGCAGTCGAGGTGCTCGTCCAGCCACTGTTTGACGATGCGCTTGAGCTGGCCGAACAGGTGCAGCTTGGGCTCTTGGCCGGGGTCGCGGAACTTGCTGTAGAGCAGGTGCTTGGTCAGGTGCATCAGCAGCGTGGAGGTGCGCAGGTCGCGCGTGTGCGCCAAGGTGAGGTTGACGCCTTCGCCAATGATGCCTTCTTGCCGGGTGATGGACGGGCCGACCAGTTCCGGCGTGAGCACGAGTGTGGAGTCGGCGTTGAACTCGGCGCCTATGGCTTCTTCGGGCAAGACGACGCGGTAGCCCTGCACCCGGGGGAAGCGGATTTCGTGCGCATCGCGCTCGGGCTTGATGGCCTTGACGGTGACGGTGAGGCGCGGCTTCAGGGGCTTGGCGATGGCGGGTTCGGCGTTGAAGTCGAAGGGGATGCCCAGCACGTCGGCGTATTCCACGTCGAACAGGCCTTCGGCGTTGAGCTCGTACGACTGGCGGCGCAAGGCGCGGCCAATGACCTGCTCGCACAGCAACTGGGTGCCGAAGGCGCGCACGCCCAGCACGTGGGTGACGGTGTTGGTGTCCCAGCCTTCGGTGAGCATGGAAACCGACACCACGCAGCGGATGGATTCGCCCAGGCGGCCGGGCTTGCCCACGGTGTTCATGACTTCGCGCAGCAACTCGGCGTCGCTGATCTTGTCGGCGGCTTGGCGGTCGCCGGTGCGTTCGATGATCTCGCGGCGGAAGTGCTCGATTTCCAGCCCGGCCATGCTGCGGAAGTTGTCGTCCAGCGCCTCACCGCTCTCCAACTGCTCGCTGTCGATCAGCAGGGTGCTTGGGCGGGCCAGAGCCTGGCCGTTTTGGTCGAAGTTGCGAAACAGGGCGAGGCGGCCGTTCTCTAGTTGCTCGGTGCCGTCAACGTTGCGGCGCATGAAGCCGGAAATATAGTCGTACACCAGCTTGGAGGTGGAGGTGTTGTTGCACACCACGATGAAGCAGGGCGGCACCTGAATGCCGGCGTCTTGCCAGATCTGGAAGGTTTGCTCGTAGTGACCGTACAGCGCGGACAGGGCGGTCTGCAGCTTGGTGGGCAGCTTGAGCGGGTCCAGCCCTTCGGCTTTGCCCCGGCCTTTTTTGGGCATGTCATTGCTGATGTGCTGCCACAGGTTGCGGAAGATGGGGACATCGGTGCCGGGGATGTTGTCGGCCACCGGCACGCGGGGCAGCTTGACGATGCCGCATTCGATGGCGTCCATGAGTGAAAAGTCGCTCATGGTCCAGGGGAACAGGGTGCCTTCGGCGTAGCCGGAGCCGCGCAGGAAAAACGGCGTGGCCGAAAGGTCGATGACCTGGGTTTTGATGCCTTGGCGCTGAACGGCCTTGATGCCGTTGATCCACAAGCGCGCGGCTTCGTTGTTCTCTTCGGCTTCTTTCTTGTCGTCACCCTTGAGCTCGTCGTCTTGCACTTTGACGGGCTTTTCCTGGTAGCAGTGGTGCGCCTCGTCGTTGATGACCATGATCCGCTTGGCGCCCATCAGCTCGGGCATGACGCGCTGGACCATCTGGCCTTCGGTTTCCAGCGTGTCCAGGGCGTTGTTGCCACGGCCCTGCAGCAGCAGCCGGGTGCCTTTGGCCACTTCCAGCCGCTCGCGCAGCTTGAAGGCGTGGTAGTTGGTGATGACGATCTTGCAGCGCTCCAGGTCGGGCAACAGGTCGGCGGGCACGAGTTCGCGGGTCTTGTAGTAGCTGTCGGGATCGTTGGGCAGGAGCACGCGCAGCCGGTCTTTGATGGTCAGGCCCGGGGCCACCAGCAGGAAGCACCTGGCGAACCGTTCGCTCTTGCCTTTGTTGTGCCGCACGGCATTGATGGTCTGCCACGCGATGAGCATGGCCATGACGGTGGTTTTGCCCGCTCCCGTGGCCAACTTGAGCGCCAGGCGCATCAGGCCGGGGTTGGCCTCGTCGTTGGAGCTCTGCAGGTGTTGAAGAAAGGTCTTGGCCATCCGACCCCGCGTGGGGGCCACTTCGGTCAGCCAGATGGCGGTTTCGACCGCTTCGACCTGACAGAAAAACGGACGCACGCCACTGAAGTTGTGCTGGCGCCAGTGCTGCAGCAGTCTGGCCGTTTCAGGGGTAACACCCCAGTCGTTCGGGCTGGGCAGGCTGCGCCACTTGTCCACCTCGGCGCGCACGCCGTTGATGATGGCGCTGTGGTACTTCTGCTCATCGTCCGAAACCGCGTCGGCAAGGTCGAGTTCGGCCTGTTCGGCCTTGCCTTTGTGCTTCTTGGGCTGGGGAATGGGCGTGATGAACTCAGCCCGGCGACGGGATGCTTGCACGTGCTGGGTGGGTTGCCCGGTTTCATCCAGTTCCCAGTGCAGTGCAGGGCATGCGTACGGGGAGTTGAGTATGGGTTTTTCGAAGAAAGCTGCGCTCATCCCGTGGTGTGACCGTGGTTATCGCCGGGATGATACTGGATCAATTTGTGGGGGCCGTCTTTTCTCGAAAGCTTCATCAACCGGTCGCAGCGCTTTCATATGCGGCTGGCACATTGGGTTTCGATCCGTCCAGCTCTGGCCGCCCGGCGCAGGCGGCGGCGGTTCACCCTTGACGCCCATCCGTCCACCACCCATCTCTACTCGCCCATGAAACTGTCACTCTGCGCCGCTGCCGCCCTCTCGCTGGGCCTGCTCTGTGCACCAGCTTTGGCCCAAACCGAATTTCCAGCCCGCTTGGCCGGGCATGCTATCTTGCCCGCACTCACGCTCGTTCCGGCCCCCGCCGGAGCGCCGGCCGACCTGCAGGTGAGCGGCAAGTTCACCACCGGCCAGCGCGTGGAGGCCATAGGCAGCATCGAGGGCCGCTCGGGCGGCCGCCCGACCGGGGTGCAGGTGCCTTTTCGCGGCCAACCCATGCAAGGGCATTCGGGCATTTTGCGCAACGCCGACGGCAGCTTTTGGCTGCTGACCGACAACGGCGCCGGCAACCGGGCCAATTCGCCCGACTTCATGCTGCACCTGAGCCGCTACCGCATCAACTTCCAGACCAACCGCTGGGATCGGCTCGAAACCGTGTTCCTGCACGACCCGGACCGGCGTGTGCCCTTTCGCATCATCCACGAGGGCACGCCGCAGCGCTTCCTGACCGGCTCCGACTTCGACCCCGAAGGCGTGCAGATCGCCGGCGGGCATTTCTGGATCGGTGACGAGTTCGGCCCCTTCCTGATCAAGGTGGACATGCAAGGCCGTGTGCGCGGCGTGTTTGAAACGCAAGTCGATGGTCGCACCGTGATCTCGCCCGACCACCCCTCGGTGCGCACGCCCGCCATTCCGGGCGGTGAAGTCGCCTTCCAGGTGCGCCGTTCGCGCGGCTTCGAAGGCTTGGCGTCATCACCCGACGGCAGCCGCCTGTTTGCCATGCTCGAAGGGCCGCTGTGGGACGCCAGCACGCGCGCCTTTGAACAGCGCGACGGCCGCGGCTTTTTGCGCGTGCTCGAGTTCGACGTGGCCACCGAGCGCTGGACCGGCCGCCAGTGGCGCTACACCTTGGAAGCCGACACCCACGCCATCGGCGACTTCAATATGATCGATGCCACCACAGCCCTCGTGATCGAGCGCGACAGCGGCGAAGGCACCGCCGACCGCGCCTGCCCGGCGGGCCAGCGCCGCGCCGACTGCTTCCACGACATCGCCCGCTTCAAGCGCGTTTACAAAATCGAGATGAGCGAAGCCAATGTCAACGACGCCGTGCGCAAGATCGGCTTCATCGACCTGATGCGCATCCAAGACCCGAACCGGCTGGCGCGCGTGCCGCTCAACGACGGCGTGCTGACCTTCCCCTTCTTCACGATCGAAAACGTCGATCAGGTGGATGCGCGCCACATCGTGGTCGGCAACGACAACAACCTGCCGTTCTCGAGCAGCCGCCACCCCAACCGCGCCGACGACAACGAACTGGTGCTGCTCGACGTGGCCGAACTGCTGGCGGCGCGCTGAAGGACGGGTCAAGCCGCCATCGGCCCCGGCGGGGCAGCTGAGCCCTGACGCACCAGATCCAGCAGGTCGTTGACGTACGGCACATCCAGGTCTGCGCTGCGCAGACCCAGGTGTATGTGCTTTTGTATGCCCCGGGCACCCAGCCGCACGGCGACGATGGGCAGGCGGTCGCGGTGCGCTTGCACCACCCACAGCGGCAGCGCCGTCACACCGCGTCCGCTGGCCACCAACTGCAACAACACCTCGGTGTTTTCCACCGTTTTGTGCAAGCGTGGCGCCACCCCAGCCGGCGTCAGGAATTGGCTGTACACATCCAGCCGTTCGGGCGGCACCGGGTAGGTCAGCAGCACCTCGGAAGACAGCTCCTGTGGCTGCACCCGATCCTGTTGCGCCAGCGCGTGCCCTTGGGCCAGCACCAGCACCTGCTCGTAGGCGTGCACGGGTTCAAAATGCAGCCCCGGCTTGTGGTGCGGATCGGGCGTCACCAGCACGTCGATGTCGTGCGCAAACAAGGCCCCAATGCCTCCAAATTCAAATTTTTGCTTGACATCCAAGTCCACATCGGGCCAGCGCGCCAAGTAGGGGGCCACGTACTGCATGAGCCAAAGGTAGCAGGGATGGCATTCCATGCCCACCCGCAAGCTGCCGCGCTCACCGCGCGCAAACTGCTGCATGCGCTGCTCGGCGTGCTCCAGTTGCGGCAGCAAGCGCTGCGCCAGGTTCAGCAGGTACTGCCCGGCCTGGGTTGGAATCAGGCGCCGACCTTCGCGCCGCCAAATGGGTGTGCCAAAACGGTCTTCGAGCTTGCGCATGCTGTGGCTCAGCGCCGATTGCGTCAGGTGCAGGCGCTGCGCCGCAGCGGTGAGCGAACCGGTGCGCTCCACCTCGCGCAAGATCGCCAAATGAGTGCGCTCAATCATGATTGATGTTCATTGAAATCTGAAATAAGACCATTTTACTTCATCCATTGTCAAGGGCATCATCGGCCTGACCGGCTTACGCAGCAACGCTTTGCGCTGCTGCAAGCCGGCCACAGCGCCCGCTGGGGGCGCTGCGTCCGTTTGAATCGCAACCGCATTGGAGTGAGATGGTTACCACCCACAACTTGGGTTTTCCGCGCATGGGTATGCGCCGGGAACTGAAATTCGCCCTCGAGGCCTACTGGCGCGCCGAAACCGACTCGGCGGCGCTGCTCGATTGCGCGCAAGCGCTGCGCCAGCGCCATTGGGCTTGGCAAGACACGCTCGATTGGGCTCCCGTGGGCGATTTTTCGCTCTACGACCACATGCTCGACATGAGTTTCACACTGGGGCACCTGCCCCAACGGGCGCAGGGTTTTGGGGGTGATGAACTCGAGCACTACTTTAGGCTGGCGCGCGGCCAAGGTCGGACCGCGTGTTGTGGCGGCGCCATTGCAGCTGCCGAAATGACCAAATGGTTCGACACCAACTACCACTATCTGGTGCCCGAGTTTGACACCCAGACCCGCTTCGAGCTCGACGACCGACGCTTGCGCCAACAATGGGGCGAAGCCTTGGCCCAAGGCGTGCGAGGCAAACCGGTGCTCATAGGCCCCGTCACCTACCTGTGGCTGGGCAAGATGCGGGGCGGGGGCGATCGCTTGCAGCTGCTGCCCGCCTTGCTCGAGGTGTATGCCGAACTGCTCAAACGCCTGCATGCGTGGGGCGCCACGTGGGTGCAGATCGATGAACCGATACTGGTGCAAGACCTCGACCCCAACTGGCAGCACGCCTTCAATCTGGCCTACCACCAGCTCAAAAACGCACCCGTGCAAATCCTGCTGGCCAGCTATTTTGGGGGCTTGGGCGACAACCGCTATCTGGCTGCCAATCTGCCTGTGGCTGGTTTGCACATCGATGCCGTGCGCGGCCGCGACGAGGTGAGCGCCCTGCTCAACCTGCTGCCCTCCACCAAGGTGCTTTCGCTGGGCGTGATCGACGGCCGCAACGTCTGGAAAACCGACCTTTATGCAGCGCTCGGCTGGCTCGAACCGCTGGCGCAGCGGTTGCAGGAGCGGCTCTGGATCGCGCCCTCGTGCTCGCTGCTGCACGTGCCGCTGGACTTGGATGCCGAACCCAATCTCGATCCATCGCTGCGCGGCTGGCTCTCGTTTGCACGCCAAAAACTGCAAGAGCTGCACCTGCTGGCGCGCGCCATCAACCACGGGCGCCAGAGCGTCGCAGACCAACTGCAGTTGCACCAGCACGGGCTGATCGAGCGTGCGCAATCCACTCGGGTGCACCGCAGCGAGGTGCAAGCCGCCCTGCGCGCCAGCAACGCCTTGCCCGCGCACCGCCCCAGCCCCTACGCAGAACGCGCGCGCCAGCAGCAAGCGGTGTTGCAACTGCCCCAGTGGCCCACCACCACCATCGGCTCTTTCCCGCAAACCGGCGCGATCCGGCAGGCCAGACAGCGCTTCAAAAGCGGCCAGATCGACGCCGCCGCCTACGAGCAGGCCATGCGCGACGAGATTGCACTGTGCGTGCGCGAACAAGAGGCGCTCGGGCTCGACGTGCTGGTGCATGGCGAAGCCGAACGCAACGACATGGTGGAGTATTTTGGCGAACAACTCGAGGGCTTTGCCTTCACCACCCAGGGCTGGGTGCAGTCCTACGGCTCGCGCTGCGTCAAGCCCCCCATACTCTACGGCGACGTGCAGCGCCGGCTGCCCATGACGGTGCACTGGAGCCGCTACGCCCAGTCGCTCACGCACAAACCCATGAAAGGCATGCTCACCGGGCCGGTCACGATGCTCAACTGGTCTTTTGTGCGCGACGACCAGCCGCGCGAGCTCAGCTGCCGACAGCTGGCGCTGGCGCTGCGCGCCGAGGTGCTCGATCTGGAGCAGGCTGGCATTGCGGTGATCCAAATCGACGAGCCCGCGCTGCGCGAAGGCCTTCCGCTCAAAAAAGCCGATCAGGCAGCCTACCTCGATTGGGCAGTGGCGTGCTTTGGCCTGAGCGCCAACGGGGTGCGCGATACCACGCAGATCCACACCCACATGTGCTATGCCGAGTTCAATGACATCATCGAGCACATTGCCCGCCTCGATGCCGACGTCATCACCATCGAGACCGCCCGCTCGGCACTGGATTTGCTCGAAGCCTTCGAGCGCTACGACTACCCCAACGCCATCGGCCCGGGGGTTTACGACATCCACTCCCCCAACCAACCCGAAGTCGAGCGCATGGTGGCGCTGCTGCGCAGCGCGGCCCAGCGCATCGCGCCCGAACGCCTTTGGGTCAACCCCGATTGCGGACTCAAAACGCGCCAGTGGCCAGAGGTCAGGCCAGCCCTGCAACGCATGGTGCAGGCGGCACAGCAACTGCGCCAATCCAGCCGCTGAACTGGCTGAACTGGCCCCCTGCCCCCTACAATCGTTTGCGCGCAATGGGCTGCGCGTGCAAATTCGTAGGGGCAGCATGAAACCGGTCGTATTCAAGCGCTTGCTGGCAGCGGCACTGGCCTTGGCCGGGGTCTGGCTGCTGCTGTTGCGCCAGCCCGGGGTCTGGCCGGGGGCCGACGGTTGGTTGCTGGGGGCGTTGGCCGTGGCCTTGGCTTTGTGGGCGCGGCAGCGCTGCACAGCGGTCGCGGGCCACGTGCATGGGCCGGCCTGCACCCTACCGACCGATTTTCTGCCCAGCCCTCGCCTGCGCTGGCGTGCCCTGCCGCGCCTGCTGGGGGTGTTTGCTTGGCAATCGCTGCTGGGCGCACTGGACGTAACGCGGCGCGTCTGCAGACCGCGCATGCCGCTGCAACCGGGCCTGCTGGAGCTGCCGCTGCACCTGCCCGACGAAGGCCAGCAGGTGCTGCTGGCGCTGCTGGTCAGCCTGATGCCCGGCACCTTGGCGGCGCGGCTCGAAGGCGGCCGCCTGACGCTGCACGCGCTCGACACCCGCTTGCCGATCGCGTCTGAGGTGCGCCGACTGGAAGCCCTGGTGGCGGCTTTGTACGCATCGGCGCCCGAACCCCCGCCACAACCCTGAAGCCACCATGGAAACCCTGCCGCCCTCCTTGCCCTTGGCCTTTGGCCTGTTCGCCCTGCTGCTGGTGCTCAATTTGGCGCTCGGGCTGCTGCGCGTGCTGCGTGGCCCGGGCCTGACCGACCGCCTGCTGGCGGCGCAGCTGCTGGGCAGCACCGGCGTGGCGCTGCTGCTCACGCTGGCGGCGCTGCAAGGCTGGCCCTCGCTGCGCGACGTGGCGCTGGTGTTTGCCTTGCTCGGCTTGCTGGCCGCCGTGGCTTATGCGCGGCTGCGCCCGGAGCGGCACCGTGCTTGAGGCCCTGAGCTGGCTGCTGCTGGCGCTGGCGGCGCTGTTTTTTAGCGCCGGCACGCTCGGCCTGCTGCGCCTGCCCGACACTTTAAGCCGCATCCACGCCCTGACCAAGGCCGACAACCTCGGGCTCGGGCTGGCCGCGCTGGCGCTGCTGCTGCACGCCGAATCGTGGGCCGCGGCGGCGCAGATCGGGCTGATCTGGCTGCTGGCGCTGGCCGCCAGCGCGGCTTCGGGCTACTTGATCGCGCGCCGCTGCCTGCTGGAATCGCAAGGCGCAGCGGGCAACGGCCACAATGGCCACAGCGGCCTCAGCACGCTGCCGGTGCCCGCATCTGTGCCCCATTCTGGGCCTCAAGCCCCCAAAGCCGCCCCATGAACGCCCTCGACCTGCTGCTGGCCTTGGCCTTGCTGCTGCTGGCCGGCGCGGCCCTGCTGGCGCGCTCGGTGCAGATCGGCAGCGTGCTGTTCATCGCCTTTGGCTTGTTGCTGGCGCTGGTTTGGGTGCGTTTGGGCGCGCCCGATGTGGCGCTGGCCGAAGCCGCCATCGGCGCCGGGGTGGCCGGGGCCTTGCTGCTGCTGGCGGCGAGCGAGTTTGAATCCCGCCGCATCGGCAGCGCCCGCACCCCCGAGCCGCGCCTGCCTTGGCCACGGCCGCAGCGCTCGCGGCCGCGCTGGACGGTCGGGGCGCTGGCGCTGGCTTGCGCCGCCCTGCTGCTGCTGGCCGTGCTGGGCATCGAGCCGCTGGCTGGCGCCGCCACCCAAGCTGTGGCGCAGGCCCTGCCCCAAGCCGAGATCGCGCACCCGGTCACGGCTGTGCTGCTGTCTTTTCGCGCCTACGACACGCTGCTCGAAATCGCGGTGCTGCTGGTGGCTGCGCTGGCGGTGCAGGCGGCGCCGGCCCCGCTCCATCGGCCGCTGCCGCACGATCCGGTGCTGGCGCGGGTGGCAGCGCTCACGGTGCCGCTGGCGCTGCTGGTGGCGGTGTATCTGCTGTGGGCGGGGTCGAGCCGCAGCGGCGGCGCCTTTCAGGCCGGTGCGGTGCTGGCCGGCGCGGTGCTGCTGGCGCGCTTTGCCAGCCTGCCGCTGGATTCGCAGTCGCACTTCACGCGGCCGCCCGTGCTGGCGCTGGGTTTGGCGGTGTTCATCCTCGTCGGTGTGGTGGCCGGGGCATTGGCCGGGGCGGCGCTGGCCTACCCGGCCGGCTGGACCAAGGCGCTGGTGCTGACCATCGAGGCCGCGCTCATGGTCTCGATCGCCGCCACGCTGGTGGCGCTGTTCGGCGGGAGCAAGGCGGCATGATTGAGGCTTGGGGTGCTGCTTTGAGCACGGGGTGGGAAGGGGTGTCGGGCCTGTGGTCGGCCGGGGTTTCGGTCTGGTTGCCCACGGGCAGCGCGCTGGTGCTGTTTGGGTTGCTGGGCATGCTGCTGGCGCCCTCGATTTTGCGCAAACTGCTGGCCTTCAACGTCATGGGCAGCGGCATCTTTGTGCTGCTGCTGGCGCTGCGCCCGCCCGGCCCCAGCGGCGTGGCCGACCCGGTGGCGCAGGCGCTGATCCTGACCGGAATCGTGATCGCCATTGCCGCCACGGCGCTGGGCGTGCGGCTGGCGCGGCGCTACTTCGAGCTCACCGGCCAGACCGAACTGCCCGAAGACCGGGACGCTGCGCGCGATGACTGAAGGCCTGCTGCTGCCCCTGTTGGTGTTGTGGCCGCTGCTCGTAGGGCTGGGCGTGTATGCGCTGCCCGAGCGCGCCAGCGCGGCGCTGCAAGTGTTGGGCACCGTCGCCATGGCGGGCTTGGTCGTCGGCGTGCTCGCCAGCCCCGAGCCGCTGCGCGCTGCGCTGGGCGGCTGGGCGGCGCCGCTGGGGATTGGGCTGCACGCCGACCGGCTGGCCGAGTCCATGCTGGTGCTCACGCTGCTCGTCTATGCCGCGGTGCTGCTCTACGCCCAAGCCTACTTCGCGCACGGCTCCGAGCTGGCGCGGCGCTTCTGGCCCTTGGCTTGGATGCTGTGGGCGGGCCTGAACGCCGGCTATTTGTCGGCCGACCTGTTCAACCTCTACGTGGCGCTGGAGTTGGTCGGGCTGGCCGCCGTGGGCCTGACCGCCCTCACCGGCCAGAGCACGGCGCTGGCGGCGGCGCTGCGCTACCTGCTGGCGGCCCTGCTGGCCTCGAACCTGTTTCTGCTCGCCGTGGTGCTGCTCTACACCAGCACGGGCAGCTTGGCGCTGGATTCGGTCGGGGCACACTTGGCCGCAACCGGCAGCTCCACTTGGGCCGCCAAACTGGCGTTGGCGCTGGCGCTGGTGGCGCTGGCACTCAAAACCGCGCTGGCGCCGCTGCACTTTTGGCTGCCGGCGGCGCACGGCAACGCCGTCACGCCGGTGAGCGCGCTGCTGTCGGCGCTGGTGCTCAAGGTGTCGCTGCTGATTTTGCTGCGCCTGTGGCTGGAGTTGGCCCCGGTGCTGGACTTGGCCCTGCTCGGGCTGCTGCTGGCGCTGCTGGGGCTGGTGGCCAGCGTCTGGGGTTCGGTGCTGGCCCTGACGCAGCGCAAAATCAAGATGCTCATCGCCTACTCCAGCGTCGCCCAAGTGGGCTACCTGTTCCTGCCGCTGGCTTGGCTGCTGCCGGGTGGCTTGGGGGCGGCGCTGGCGCTCGAGGCCACGGTGCTGCACCTGCTGGCGCATGGGCTGGCCAAGGCCGCCATGTTTTTGGCCGCCGGGGTGCTGGTGCTGTCGGCTGGGCGCGACGATCTGGCCAGCCTGCGCGGCGCGGTGGCGCGCGAGCCGCTGGCCTTCGCCGCGCTCACGCTGGCCGGCGTGAGCCTGATCGGCCTGCCCCCCAGCCTGGGTTTTGCCGCCAAGTGGCAGATGATGCAAGCCGCCCTGCTGGCCGACCAGTGGCCCTGGTTGCTGTGGCTGCTGGGCGGCACCTTGCTCAGCGCGGCCTATGTGTTTCGGGTCTTGCGGCTGGCTTTTTTGCCCGCTGCGGAAGCCTTTGAGGCGCGCGCGCCCTTGCCGCAACGGCTTTCGCTGTGCGCGCTGGCGCTGGCGCTGCTGGCGGCCTTCGGCGGCTTCGGTGCCGCCGCCTTTAGCGACTGGCTGGCGGCCGACGCCCTGTTGGGGCCCTGGGGCGGCGCATGAACGACTGGCTGCTGCCCCTGACCCTGGCCAGCTCGCTGGTGGCTGGGTTGATCATATTTTTCCTGCCCGAGCGCAGCGTGGGCTGGCGCAGCGCGCTCAACTTGGGTGCCGCCGTGCTCAAGCTGGCGTGCGTGGCGGCCATGGTGTGGGGCACGCAGCAGGGCATCAGCTACGAGCTGCGCCTGCCTTTCCTGCCCGGGCACGAACTGCTGCTGCGCGCCGACCCGCTCGGGCTGCTGTTCGTCACCCTGTCGGCCGTGCTGTGGTTGCTCACCACCATCTATGCCATCGGCTACCTTGAGCACTCGCCCAACCGCAGCCGGTTTTTTGGTTTTTTCAGCCTGTGCGTGACCGCCACCGTGGGCATCGCGCTGTCGGGCAATCTGCTCACCTTCTTTTTGTTCTACGAACTGCTCACGCTGGCCACCTACCCGCTGGTGGTGCACCGCGGCACCCCGCAGGTGCTGCAAGCCGGTGCGCGCTACCTGGCTTACACCTTGGGCGGCGGGGTGGTGCTGCTGGCCGCCATCGTCTGGTTGCAGACGCTGGTGGGGCCGGTGGAGTTTCGGGCCGGGGGTGCCTTGCTGGCGCTGGATGCCACCGCAGGCATGGCGCCGTGGATGCTGGTGGGGATTTTTGCCTTGTTCATCGCCGGCTTGGGCGTGAAAGCTGCGCTGGCCCCGATGCACGGCTGGCTGCCGCACGCCATGGTGGCCCCAGCCCCGGTGTCGGCGCTGCTGCACGCGGTGGCGGTGGTCAAGGCCGGTGCCTTTGGCATCGTGCGCGTGGTCTACGAGGTGTTCGGGATCGAGTTTGCCCACAGCCTGGGCGTGCTGCTGCCGCTGGCCATCGTGGCTTCGATCACCATTATTTTTGGCTCCTTGCGCGCGCTCGCGCAAGACGACCTGAAACGCCGCCTAGCCTACTCGACCGTGAGCCAGGTCTCGTACATCGTGCTCGGGGTGGCGCTGTTTGGCCCAGCCGGCACCATCGGTGGGCTGGTGCATTTGGTGCACCAAGGCCTCATGAAGATCACGCTGTTTTTCTGCGCCGGCAACTACGCCGAAACCTTGGGCGTGCACCGCATCAGCCAAATGGCCGGCATCGGGCAGCGCATGCCTTGGACCACGGCCGCCTTCACCGTCGGCGCGCTGGGGATGATCGGCGTGCCCCCGGTGGCGGGCTTCATCAGCAAGTGGTATCTGGGGCTGGGGGCGATCGAAGCCGGCTTGGGCTGGGTGCTGGCGGTGCTGCTGTTTTCGAGCCTGCTCAACGCGGCCTACTTTTTGCCGATTCTGCGCTTGGCTTGGTTCGAGGCCCCGCCACCGAGCTGGCCGCACGAAGCCCATGCGGACCATGCTACCCATGAAGCCCGACAAGCCTATCCGCCGCACGCGCATCCGACCGTGGCCGACGACGCCGCCCCGCCACCCCGCACCGGCGACGCCGCCCTCTTGCTGCTGCTGCCCACGCTCTGCGCGGCGGCGCTGGCGCTGCTGGCCGGTCTGGCGGCCGGGGTACCGCTGAGCCCGCTGGATTGGGTGCGGTTCATCGCCACCACCGAGTACCTGCCATGAGCAGCACCCTTGCGCTGGCTGCCGTGCCGCTGCCGTGGCTGCCGCTGCTGCCCCTGTTTCCGCTGCTGCTGATCCTGCTGCTGCTGTGGCGACGCAGCCGTGCCTTGGCGGCCGCGCTGTCTCCTTGGGCGGCCGTGCCGGCGCTGCTGGTTGCCCTGTATGCAGCCGTGTACGCTACCCTAGGCGCTGACCTGACCGGCCCCGCGGTGAGCTTGGCCGCGCCCGCCGCACCGCCCTCGGCGCTGGAATGGCCGCAGCTGCTGTTGGGCCTGCGCTTTGGGCTCGACGGCCTAGGCACCGTCTTTTTGCTGCTCGCGGGCTTGTTGTGGAGCCTAGCCGGTTGGGCCGCGCACCGCTATCACCGCCACGACGATCGGCGCCACGCGCTGTGGGGCTTTTGGCTGGCAGCGCTGAGCGGCAACCTGTGGCTGATCGTGGCCCAAGACGCCATCGGCTTCTATGCCGGTTTTGCCCTGATGAGCTTTGCCGCTTACGGCCTGGTGGTGCATGCGCGCAGCGCCGCCGCTTGGCGCGCCGGTCGGGTTTATTTGATCATGGCGGTGCTGGGCGAGGCGCTGCTGCTGGCCGGGCTGCTGCTGCGCGTGGCCGGCAGCGAATCTCTTGCCTTGCCGCTGGCGGGCAACGGTGGGCAGCACGCCAGCTTGGCCACGGCGCTGATTTTTTTGGGATTCGGCGTCAAGGCCGGGGTGCTGGGGCTGCACCTGTGGCTGCCGCTGGCGCACCCGGTGGCGCCCACCCCGGCCAGCGCTGTGCTCTCGGGCGTGATGATCAAGGTCGGGCTGCTGGGCTGGATGCGTTTCTTGCCCCTGGGCGCCGAGCCTTGGCCGCTGCTGGGTGCGGCGGCGCTGCTGCTGGGGCTGCTGGCGGCGCTGATCGCGGTGCTGATCGGCCTCACCCAGCGCCAGCCCAAGGTGTTGCTGGCCTATTCCAGCATCAGCCAGATGGGGTTCATGACGCTGGGCATCGGTGCGGCGCTGCTCCACCCCGGCGCTTGGCCGGCGCTGGCCCCGGCGCTGGCGCTCTACGCCTTGCACCACGGGCTGGCCAAGGGCACCCTGTTCTTGGGTGTGGCGGCGCTGGCGCAGGCCACGGGCGCGGCGCGGCGCTGGGCACTGGCCATGCAAGCCCTGCCCGCCTTGGCACTGGCCGGCCTGCCCCTGAGCAGCGGCTTTTGGGCCAAAGACGGGCTCAAGCAGGCGCTCTCCAGCCTGCCCGCCCCGTGGCCCGAAGCGCTCACTTGGCTGCTGCCCATCGGCGCCTTGGGTACCACGCTGCTGATGCTGCGCCTGCTGTGGCTGCAGGGGCAAGCGCAGGCCGAACCCCATGCCGGCGGGCACGCCACCCCCACGCTGCGCGCCCCTTGGCTGGCGCTGCTGCTGGCCTCGCTCGCCTTGGGCGTGCCCGGCTTGCTGGTGTTTTTGGGCATCGCGCCGCTGGGGCTGGCGCTGCCATTCGCCGCAGCGCCCGCGCTGGCCTACCCAGCCTTCAGCTTGGCCCTGGCAATGCTGCCGCTGCTGCTCGGTGCCGCGCTGGCTGGGGCTGCGCTGCACTGGTCGGGCTACACCCTGACGGGCCGCCCGCACGGCAGCCACAGCCAGCCCAAGCGCACCCTGCCCCAGATCACCCCCGGCGACCTGCTGGGCCTGATCGAGGCGCCGCTGCAGCGCTTTTGGCTCGCCATGCTGGCGCTGTCGGCGCAGCTGGACCGCTACCGCGGCCCCAGCCCCACCCCCGCACACCGCTGGCCGCGCGCCCTGTGGCTCGAAGAGCGCCAGCTGCGCCGCCTGCCCGTGGCCGGAGCGGTGCTGCTGGCGCTGCTGCTGCTCATGGCGCTGTTGATGCGCTGATCGCGTGCCTGCGCTGTAGGCCATCGCCCAGCCCAGCACCGGCTGGCCAAAAAACACCGCTTGCGCTCCGGGAAAACACTGATGAAATATAACTATTCTTCAATTAAGCTGCACAACCATCTGCCCTCCAAGTCGGACGGCAGCAGCAAAGACCCCTAAAGCCGCACCAGGAGCAAGCCATGACCCATCGCCAACCCCAGTTGAATCGTCGCCACGCCCTCGCCCTAGGCGCGGGGCTGGCCCTCAGCGCAGCCACGATGCCCGCCTGGGCCCAGTCGAGCTGGCCCAGCCGCTCGATACGCTTGATGGTCAACTTCCCCGCAGGCGGCAGCTCGGACGCCATAGCGCGCCCGATCGCGGCGGTGCTCGCCGAATCGCTGGGTCAACCGGTGGTAGTGGTCAACCGCGCGGGGGCATCGGGCAACCTCGGCGCTTCCGAGGCCGCGCGCTCTGCGGCAGATGGCTACACGATGCTGTTCAGCCCGGGCAGCACCATGAGCTCCAACCCCTTCCTCTTTAGCCAGATGCCGTTCGATGCCGAGCGCGACGTGATTCCGCTGGCCTCGGTCGCGCGGCTGTCCCTGTTCCTGATGGTGCATCCTTCGGTACCCGCCAACAACGTTCAAGAGCTGGTGGCTCACATCCGTGCCAACCCCACTCGTCTCAACTACGGCTCCAACGGCCAGGGCAGCTCACCCCACCTAGCGGCCGAGATGATGCTGCGTCAGGCAGGGCTCCAGGCATCGCACGTGCCTTATCGTGGTACAGCGCCCGCCTTGGCCGCCTTGCTGAGTGGCGAGATTCAGTTCATGTTCGACTCCTGCCCTGGCCTGCCCCATGCCGCCGCGGGCCGTTTGCGGCTTTTGGGCGTGGGCAGCCCGGTGCGAGCAGCACAGTTTCCCAACGTCCCCACCCTGGTGGAATCCGGCTTCCCCGGTTTTGACGTGGATACGCTGTTTGGCATTTACATGCCCAGCGGTACACCCGCCCCCTTGCTCGACCGGCTGCACCAAGAAGTCAACCGCACGCTGACAAACACACGGGTGCAAGAGGCGATACGCGCCATGGGCGCTGAACCCATGGCCTTGAGCCGTCAGGCGTTTGCCGACCGCATGACGAGCGACCGCAACCGCTTTGGGCAATTCATCCGGCAAGCGGGCATTACGGCCGAGTAAAAGCAGCCCCTTTCTGTCATCACTCACATGTACCCGCTCAACACCTGGTATGTGGCTGCGCGCAGCCATGAGATAGGCAGCACGCGCCCGCTGGGTCGTCGCATCTGCAACAAGGCGATGGCTTTTTTCCGCCAGTCCAGCGGGCAGGTCGCGGCCGTGGAAGATTTTTGCCCCCATCGGGGTGCGCCGCTGTCGCTGGGCTTTGTGCAAGGCGACACCTTGGTGTGCGGCTACCACGGCTTGGCCATGGGGGGTGATGGCAAGACGGCCTCGATGCCGTGTCAGCGCGTGCGGGGTTTTCCGGCCATCGCCAGTTACCCGGTGCATGAGGCGCATGGCTTCGTGTGGGTGTGGCCGGGCCACCCCAGCCAGGCCGATGTGGCGCTGATTCCCCAGTTCGAGTGGCTGGGCAACCCGGCTTTCGGCTATGGCGGCGGGCTGTACCATATCGGCTGCGACTACCGGCTGATGATCGACAACCTGATGGACCTGACGCACGAAACCTACGTGCACAGCAACAGCATCGGGCAGAAAGAAATAGACGAAGCGCCCTGTCAAACCCGTGTCGCAGGCGACCATGTCATCACCGAGCGCTACATGGAGGGGATCGAGGCCCCGCCCTTTTGGAAAATGGCTTTGCGCCTGAACGGGCTGCCCGACGATCGGCCGGTTGACCGCTGGCAAATCTGCCATTTCACGCCGCCCAGCCACGTGATGATCGAAGTGGGCGTGGCGCTGGCCGGCAACGGGGGCTATCACGCGCCCGATGCGGTCAAGGCAGCCAGTTGGGTGGTGGCGGGTAGTTTACCCAGGGGCAAAGCGGTTCCCGAGCTTACGAGCACTGGGGCCGGCTGCTGCGGGTTGGCGGGTAGTCCCCGACAGTTTCAGCCCGCGCCAGTACCAGAGTGGGTGTCCAGCCAACCTTGCCCAAGGGCGGTCCGCCGGTAGCGTTGATTGCTGCTGTTGGGTTTGTCGGGAAGGGTCATTTCCACCACCCCCGCATCCAAGGCGGGCTTCAGGTAGGCGCTGCGGAAATGCTCCCGGTGCGACATTCCCAGGGCGTCAAGCAACTGCTGGCGAGACATCTCCCCGACCAAGGCAACCAACAAGCGTTGGACTTCCCCGGTGACTTGCGCGGTGACTTGCGCGGTGACTTGCGCGGTAGGTGCAATTTCGCCCACGGCCAACGGATGGCAGGGCAAGCGAATCACGAACGAAAGTCGGTCATCATCCGATTCAAACAACGGCGCGGGTGAGCCATTCGCGGCCATCACCTTGAGGATTTTCGGGATGCCCGTCGAGCGGCCTTCAGTCAGATCCAGTTCCTTCAGGAACTCGCCTATCCGCCGGTTGCGGTAGCGGCGGCTGACGGCGCGGCCGGCCTGAAGGTCTTCGAGTCGAATGGATCGGTCCGGGCCGGGGAAGCTGACCACAACCAGCTCATCGTGACTGATGCGCACCTCGATGGGTTCGCGCTCTTCGTAGGACCGGTGATAGACCGCGTTGACCACTGCTTCCTCAATGGCGGCGTAGGGGAAGTTCCAGACCCGTGTGGCCTCGGCCCGGTCGGGATGCTTGATGACCGTCTCGCGCAGGTAGTTGCGCTGGATGTAGCCCAGCGCCTCGCGCGTCATAGTCGCCAGCGGACCTTTGAAGATTTTTTCCTCGAAGCGATCGCCGCCGGCGCCCTCGGGGAACCACAGCACATCGATTTGCGTGCAGGTAAAGAACCTCTCGGGGTGCGCGTTGAAGAACAGCAGGCCCACGTTTTTCGGCCAAGGCGACTCGGACGGCCCGCCTACGACGTTCATCTGCCGTCCCAGCGCCTCCACCGACAGCCCAGGCGCATCTGCCGCTAACGCACTGTCGACCTCCTGCAAGAACGCCTGCATCAAGGGTTTGGACAGATCATCGACGCGCGCCGACTGGTTGTAACGGTCGTCAAAAGGCACCTTTTCTGCGAGGCTCAACAATTCCTGCTCGGTGTCGCCCCTGGCTTCAACCGTGCTGCTGTAGCGCCGGATGTAGTAGTGCCAAGTCTTCTTCTTGACCGTGACTGCTTCGGGTGCCTTGTACGGGCGGGTTTGTCCGCCCGGCGCCCAAAGCACGATCAGGTTACGGCCCTCGACCACCTCGACGCTGGCCACCGGAAAGTACGGCGGCTGAATCAACTGGCAGTGCGCCAACAACTCGCGCTGAATCTTGTCGAGTTGGTTCCCGGCCAGGCCCACAGGCGGAAACACGGGTTGCCCGTTGACATCGCAGTCCTGCCCGATCACCAAGTAGCCACCACCAAGATTTTCGAAGTCATTGGCGAAGGCACAAAGGGTGCGAATGATCGCGTCTGGGTTCCATCCGGCCTTGTATTCAATGCGCTCACCCTCGACCGTTCGCTGGCGAAGCAGGTCGGTGAGGTTGATGGGAAGTTTGCTCATATCAAGGCCACCTCTTCGGATTGGCCAGCAGGTTCTGGGCGGGCACTTTCCAAATGTGACCGAGCAGCGAAGAAGGCATCGAGGCTGCCGCAAGGAGGCAGGATGAGCACGCGCTCAACCAGGCAGAACGGCAGCACCCATAGCCGCAGGCCGCTGGACTTCGGGAAGGCGAACACGGGCAGCGCCTTGTCGAACGCATCTGTCCGGGGATAGATCAGCAACACATCCCCCTGCCCATCGAGGTAGCTCTGGCCATAGGCGTGCAGTTGATAGAAGTCGCCTTGGTCCAGGCCGTACTTGTCCGAGCCCGTGGTCTTCTTGTCGTCGAGCAGCTTCCATTTGGTGTCCAGAACCAAGCGGTTCGCCGACGATTCCTGGACGAGAAGATCTGGTTTCAGGCGAAACCAGTCCTGCCCGAGATGCGTCACGAGCGAGAAGCTGCGCGCCTGCGTCTTGAGCGTGAACGGGTGCGCCAGCTGCCGCGCCAGATGCTTGGCGACGTAGGCCTCGAAAACCGCCTCCATCGGAAAGAGCAGTGAAGGCGCCCGATGACCACCCGCCCCGGTGAGTGGGGATTCATCTCCCAGGATCAGCCTCGCCCATGCCAGCGCATCGGCGTAGTGCCCCATGCCGCGATCCAGCCGAACCTTGGAGAAATCCAATGCTGGTCGTTCTGACTCGGGCACATCGGCGAACACGAAGCACAGCTCGCGTGCGAGTTGCTGATTCGACTGCGATGCCGTCCAGGCAAGTGCCCGCCGCAGTGCAGCGTGCAGCAACCGGTTCTCCGGGCGATTGCTAGAAAACTCGTCGAATTCCGCAAAGAACCGATCCCGCCGGCACAGGTTCTGCCGCAGTTGCGTGGCGATATGCAGCTTGCCGCGCAGCGCGAACACGTTGTCCCGCCTGACCGCGTAGTCACTGCGCAGCCCTTGCTTGACGATGTGCTCCACGGCGAGGAGGAACTCACCGATGAAGACCTCCAACAAGGGCATGCGCGTGGCCACGAGCTTGGCGCTGTCGGTCTGGACGTGTCGGAACCCGCCCAGGCAGCGCAGCATCTCGATCAGCAATCGACGAGCCTGTGCATCGCCTCCGCCGATCGCCTTGCCGACCTTCGGCAGCACTTCGATCTGAAAACCGTCCGGCGAACGAATCACGCCGACGAAACTGGTGACCTGGACGGCACGGTGACCACGCCGCTGTGTAAGGCGCAACCAAGCAGACTCGCCGGCCTCGGCAGCCCGCAGCGCATTCAGTTCCAGCCAGTCAAATACGCCGGGAGGCACGACACGTTGACCGCCAACATCCGGCACGCCGGGCGCTGCTGCCACCAGTGCGTCGAACTCGTAGATCGTGATGCCGGCCATCAGCGCACCTGGGACGTCAGGCCAGTGCCTGGTAGATGCGGATGTAGGCCTCTGGCTGGGAGAAGGCCGACTCCTGAACGTGATAGCGACGCTTCGTGGCGTAACTGTCCAGACCATGGTCGTTGCCGAACAGGGCCGACAGATCCTGCTCGTGGTCCACGCTCTCTCGGATGAACTGGACCGCCGTGTCGCTCTTCTGGTTGTCCGCCAGCACCAGCCGGATCTTTCGCCAATCCTCGAAGAAGTACTCCTCAAGCAGCGGCACGATGCGGTTGCGGAACGTCGCAGCGAGCGCCTTGAATCGCAAGGGCCCGTCGTCCATGCCTGCCAGCCCAGTCAGATAGGCGTGACCGATACCGTGGTCGCGGTCATAGAGGGCCTCGATGCGCTCGTTCATCCGCTGCAGCAGCAGACGAATGTCGATCACCCCAGCGTCCGTCGTCACCACCAGTCCGGCCAGTGGCGCACTGTCCTGATCGGCAGGATCTTTCTCGGCACGCGTATCGGGCATCAGAGGCACGAACTCAAAGCGGCGACGCAGGGCCGTGTCAAGCAAGGCCAGCGACCGATCCGCCGTGTTCATCGTGCCGATGATGTCCACATTGGCAGGCACCGAAAATTTCTCACCCGAATAGGCAAGGATGACTTCGGCGGATGGGACGCTGCCATCCAGCGGATCGCGCTTGTCGGCCTCGATCAGCGTGATCAGCTCGCCGAAGATCTTGCTGATGTTGCCCCGGTTGATCTCATCGATGACCATCGCAAATCGCTGGTCGGGTGCCTGCCGCGCCTTGCGGCACAACTCCTTGAACACGCCCGGGCGAATCTCGTAGGCCACTTCGCCCGCTTCCGCCTCGCCAGCCAGCACCGGCCGCAGGCCCTCGACGAATTCCTCGTAGCCGTAGGACTGGTGGAAGGTGACGAAGCTGTAGCGCTGGACGGCATCGGCGTCCTGCTGGCTCTGCTTGAGTTGATCGACGAGCACGATCAGATCCGCGCAGGCCTCCTGCCAGTCTCCGGCGAACTGCCACACCGAGTCCGGCGTCTTGTTGAAAATGGCTGGCCCGAGCCGCAACTTGATGTTGACCGTCTTCGATTCGAGCACGGTGTGATGCTGAAGCGTGCCCCACAGGGTCTGCTTGACATTGTTGACGCGCCCCTTGGCGCCGGCAATGGCCACAAGAAACGGATGCAAGGCCAGCTCGGGCACCTTGGCCTTGCCACCCAGGTCATAAAGGGCGGCGGCGGCACCTTCCCACCATTTCAGTACGGCGATCTTCTCGGCAATCAACTGGCTGCGCCATTCCTCGGTGGAGATCGACTTCGCCTGCTGCTCATATTCGCGCTTGAGCAGCCGGGTCAGCGTGTAGGTCTTGCCGGTGCCCGGCGGGCCGTAGTAGATGCGATTGACGCAGGGAGCAACCGGCTTCCTCGCCGTGATGGGGGCGGGCGTGTGCACCAGCGCTGGCGTCTGTGCCGCCCCGTTACTGAGGCTGGCCGCCTCAAGGGGTTCGCCTGCCAGCGCCGCTAATTCCGCGAGGTCCGTGGCGAAGTATGGCTTGAGCAGCGTGGACTCGAACTCCGGCAGGTCGTGCGCATCCACCTGCCAAAAGGTCGAATTGCCCTGCGGCGACCATCCCTTGGAGTTGGCGGTGTAGCGGTCGCTGCGCTGGGCGGGCTTGAGTACACGGTAACTGCGCTGCAACCACCCGTCGCCCTTCGTGCAGGGCATCGCTTCGGAAGTGAATTGGCCGATCAGCTGCGGACTGTTGCCGTGGCACAGGTAGAACAGGGCACCGACTGGTGCCTCTGAAAAGTCCTTACCTTGCTTGCCTTTCTGCTGCGCACCGGGCCCGGGGGCGTTGGTGTCGCGGTGCATCACCGCCCAGTGTCCATCAAGGTACTGCTGACGCTCTGCTTCCGTGAAATTCGGTGGGTTGCCGTGCGAGAGCTTCCAGATTGCCAGGTTCCTCTGGCTCCACGCGTCCCACACCTGCCGCCCGAATTCGAGAATGCCCAGATCGGCAGGTCGTTTGGTCAGCGTTGCCGTCTGCAGCTTCGCCATGCTCTGACTCGCGGTGCCACCAACGTATACAGCCAGCGGCGCACGCTTGAAGATGTCCACGATCACGGGTGCCTGCCGGTCCTGGTAGTGGAAGGCGATCTTCCACTTGAAGGCCTCGCCGAGGTGATTGAATGCCTCGATGCCGCCCAAGTCGCCGCGCGCCGCGAGATCTGCCACCTGGGCGACGTAGCCGCGCACCTTCTCAAATGCCTCCTGCGCGGTCGTGCCGAGGGACGAATACCATCCGTGGGTGTCGGAGTAGCTCAGCTTGGCGTCGGATTTCTTGTCCTCGGTGTCCTTTCGCGAAAACACGCCGAACTTGAACGACGACCCTCCCCAGATACTGCCCATCTCATCGAGGTGCGACTCGATCCAGTAGGTGAAGGAGTCCTTCGAGCCCGCCTGGCTGTACTCGTCCAGCGTCATCGCCTTCAAGCGGGATGCCGGCCAGGCTTTCAGAAAGTCGTCCCACAGGGCGTACTGCCGCTGGAAGTCGCTCATCACAGCTTCTCCTCAATCGACTCCCACCGCTTGTCTTTGACCATCACGAAGTGGCAACGCCCCTCCGACAGGTTCGCCCACAGCCCGCCGATCAGCCGGTCATCCTCTGCGCTGACCCAACGATCTGCGCCCTTGTACTCGACGGCCAGGATCGGGCCGGGCTGGTCTGCACTGCCGGGCAGTTGACACAGGAAGTCCGGGTAGAAACGACCATCGGCCTTCTGAAGAAAGAAAGAACAACCTTCTCGTCGAACGAGGTTGCGCACCCAGAACTGGATGCGACCCTGCTGCGCCTGAATGTCCAGCCAGCAGGCGCACTCGAACTCCTCCTTACTGTCGAAATCACCGACGCGCCCGTAGAAGTGCTTGCGGAAGTCGAAGTGCCCGAAACGGCCATCGTAGTCACGGCTAGGAGCGTAAGCCTGCGCATGGAACTCGAACGCGTACTGATCTGTCACCGCGACGCGCGAGGCGGCGTCGTCGCCAAACAGAGCCTGCTGGAACGCCTTACCGACCGCTTGCCTGCGCAGATCGCGGATGCGCGCCTCCAGCAGATTGCGGAGCAGGAACTTCTGCAGATTGGCCCGCGCCAACGTGAAACCCTCCCGGCGCAACAGTTCGGTCAGCCACTTGGCCACGAAGGCTTGCTTGCTCGCGTGGGTGAGCGAAGGCTCGGGTAGGTTGCGGCATAGCCACGTCGCCACGCGTATCTCGTCCCAGTGCTCGGGCTGATAGACCAGCCCGAGGTCGCGCTGCAGATCGGGCAAGAAGCGCGAAATGACCTTGCCGCTCGCGCCATCGACATCGATCTCGCCGCCCTCGGAAACCTTAAGGCCAGCGCCCAGTGCAGTGATGTCGTCGCCAGTCGGTGCGGCGTCATAGGTCGACAAGTCCCACGGATAGTCGAGTACCTCCGGGTCGTCGAACAACTGCAGCTCGCCCTGCACGCGCAACGCAAGCTGCGGCACGCGAAAGCGTTCGCCCAGTTCGGCTGGCGTCTGGAAAAACTCGATGGCCGTGGTGCGGCTGATCTCGGCGGCCTCGACAATGGCTGCAGCCGCCGAGTCGCTGGTGACCGAGGTCTTGAGCACCTCAGCCTCGTCCTCGGTCAGAGGCGTGGTGATGGTCAGCGTGTTTAGCTTGCCGTCCCATGTCACCTTGTCGCGTACAGGCTTGGGCACGCCCTTAAGGTCGGGCTTCTCGGTCAACGTGATCGCCACCGGCCGTACCACGACCCGCCCGGCGTGACCTTCCAAATCCAGCCGTGCTTGCTCGGCCTTGGCGGCAATGACGAACTCGGTCACCTCGCGCCGTTCGAAGCCCGCGCCCGCAACCAGCCGATCACGCAGTGCTCCAGCCGTCTCGGCAAAGTTGCGCGATACGACGAAGGCATAGGACTGATTCAGGGCCTTGGCCTGCCGATGGCTGGCACCGGGTTGCCGGAGCACGCGCCCGAGCAGTTGCTCCACCGCCGTGGCCGATGACAGCGAGGCCATGCTCACCAGGATGTAGGCGAACGGGCAGTCCCAGCCCTCGGCCAGCGCTTTCTGGGTGATGACGAACTTCACCGGGCAGGCAGGGTTGGCGATGCCAAGCTTGTAGTCAGCGTCGATTTGCTCCAGGCCCTTTTCTTCTCCGGTGGCGACGACGATCTCACTCGCCGGGATGCTGTGATTGGTAATCAGCTCGTTCTTCACGCGCTCGAAGTCCAGCGTCTCCACCCCGGCGCGGCGCGGTTCCGACTGAATTAGCACCAGAGGCCGCAGATAGGGACTGCCCGAGCGGCGCTCCTCATCGGCGAGCTTGTGCAGGGCGTCGCGCCGGCCGATGGCGTCGGCCAGACACTGCTGCCAGTTCGGCTCGGTTTCCAGCACCACCGGCAGCTTGATCATTTCTTCCGCCTTCAATTCGGCGGCAGAGACGCTGTGCAGCACATTGCTGGGAGTGCGCTCCAGGTCGGGCGTGGCGGTCAGTTCCATCACACCTGCGGGGCGAAAGCGCGCCAGCATGTCGAACGCCAGCTCAGTGCGGCTGTTGTGCGCCTCGTCCACCACCACGAAGGGCCGACGCAGGCGCAGCACGTTGGCCAGCGAGCACGGTGTCGTGCGTTCGGCACCTTCGCCCTCGGTCAACAAGCCGTCGCGCTGGGTGGGCGAGAGGTTGTCGAAGTGGTGCATCAGCGCGCCACTGCTCTGGTACACCTTGCGGGACTCTTCGTCCTCCACCTGAAACGCCTGCCGAGTGGCGACGATGATCGTGGTCGAGGTGTCCAGCGTCGCACGGGTCACGCTCTTGGCCTCGTCGAGATCCATCACCGTGATGGGCCCGGCCTCTCGCAGCGCCGCGTGGTACGGATGCAGCCGGTCGCGCAGGGCCCGCAAGGTCTGCTCGCGGATGGGCTTGCTCGGCACCAGCCACAGGATCACGCTGTGCTCGCAGCGCAGCAGGTGAGTGTTGACGAGCGCCACGCTCTTGGCGGCCAGCCAGGTCTTGCCGCCGCCGGTGGGCACGCGCAGGCAGAAGTAAGGCATGTCGGCCGGGAAACCCGACAGTGGGGTGTACGCATTGCCGCGCCCCCAAAGACGCTCCGTAGTGGCCGTGAACGCGATGGAGGGCGACGGCAGTTCGTGACAAGCCTTGAAATAGGCCTCCACGCTGTCGAGCACCTGCTGCTGGTAGATCTTGGGTGCGAAGGTCGTCATGGCTTACACCTCCAGCGCATAGGGGGTTTGCTTGAAGGTGATGCCCTCACGGGAAGCGCGCCCGCCCATGCGGTTGGCGGCGGCGTAGATCACTTTGGGGCCAGCGAATTTCGGCAGCACATCGAACACCGGGCCCGTGAGCACGTTGCCGCCAGCGACCGAGCGGTCTTTGAGGATGCCGTTGTAGAGCAGATAGATCGCGCGGCCTTCGTGCACGCCGAGCAGCGGCGAATCAGCCTGGCCCGTGTAGCCGGTGCCGGTTTCGGCAAACCAGACGAACTCGGCCAGTTGAGCGAATGTCACGTCGCGGCGGATCTGACCGTCTGCATCGAACAGCGGTTCGGAGGAGAGTCGGCAGAACTGGAAGCCGCCGCCGAGGCCTTCGACGGAAATGCCTTTGGCAGTGTTGTAGCCGGCGATGACGCGTTTCATGCGCCCTGCCGTGATGGTCTTAGAAATGCCGGGATCTATTTCTACCTGTATGAAACGACGGGTTCCACCGTCCTCGGTGTTCTGTTTCAGGACCGCGTGGCCCGTGGTGCCGGAGCCCGCAAAGCTGTCCAGGACAATGGAGTCCTTGTCGGTGGCGATCTGAAGGATGCGCTGGATCAGCCGAGTGGGTTTCGGGGTGATGAAAACATCGTCGGAGGTATCGAAGTCGACCAGTTCGAGCAGTTCCTTCTTGGCTTCCTGCGTGTGGCCTACGTCCTTGTAGAACCACATCGTCTGGGGCACCACGCCGTCTTTCACGTCAGTAAGAAAGCGCTTGAATTGGGGAATTGAGTCCTTGTTCTTTCCCCACCAGATGCGATTGTCCTGATTCAGTTCTTCGAAGCGTTCCTTCGAGATTGTCCAGTAGCGACCCTTCGGAGGACCTGAAATTACACGCCCCGATGGTGTTGTGAGCGAGTAAGTTCCATCCGAGTAGTGGTTTCGTGCCGATAGATCGCTCGTCTTCCACGGCCCGCGTGAGTCGTTGTCCGGATTCTTGTACGCAGCATCCTGCGATTCGTTTCGACCGAGCAAATTTGGCTTCCAAATCTCGGCCCTTGTTGCATAGATGATGATGTAGTCGTGATCCTCTGATAGATGACGTGCAGAGTTCTTGGGCGAATACACCTTTTGCCACAGCACTGTCGCCACAAAGTTCTTCGCCCCGAAAATCTCATCCATCAACAATCGCAGCGCCGCCACTTCGTTGTCGTCGATGGAAATGAAGATGGCGCCGTCCTCGCGCAGAAACTGCTTCAGCAGCACCAGGCGCGGATACATCATCGACAACCAGCGGTCGTGCCGATCCAGCGTTTCGCCTTCCTTGCCGACTACCGCGCCCAGCCACTTGCGGATCTCCGGGCTGTTGACGTTGTCGTTGTAGACCCAGCCTTCGTTACCGGTGTTGTACGGCGGGTCGATGTAGATGCACTTCACCTGCCCGGCGTAGCGGGGCAGCAGGGCCTTGAGCGCGTGCAGGTTGTCGCCCTGCACGATCAGGTTGCCGCTCTGGCTATCGCCGCAGGAGAGGTCGGGCACCGGCTCCAGCAGGCGGAACGGCACTTCTTTGTGATGCTTGACGACGGCTTCCTTGCCGATCCAGTTCAGTGTTGGCATGGCGCCTCGTGACCTTCAGTTCTTTCGGGCGGTGGTGCCGCCCGCATCTTGTTCGTCGTCCGCGCCCCCGGCGCGCACCCAGTCGTCCACTTCGGACAGCTTGAATTTCCACAGGCGCCCGACGCGATGCGCGGGCAGCCCGCGATGCTCGCGCCAGCGGTACACGGTGTCCTTGGCAACGCCCAGGTGCTGGGCGACCTGCTCGACGGAAACCCACGGTTCTGTGGTCATGGTGTCCGCGCTTGCCTATTGGAAGCGCCTTAAGTGGATCAAAACAGATGAAAGTCTAACAGCTGCAGCCCGGCACCTGCCTGACGGGTGTGCGCGCCGGCACGCCGGATCATCGCGACCAGTACCTCACCGACGAGGAACGCGCGGCCAATGATCGGTTTTTGCCCTGTTGCTCGCGCGCCCTCAGCCCTCGCCTGGTTTTGGATATCTGAGAGGCTGGGAGGATTTGCTCCACTTGGTCAATGAACTTGCGGGCTTTGCCCTATTGCACACTGGTGAGCCTGCCCTCCCCCCACCTTGACCGCCAACCTTGCGGTGCTCTGAACCACCACCCCGCAGTGCGCAGCCATTTCCAGCAACTGGTCGATCAACTGGCCCAGTCTGCCACAGGCAGCGCTACCCGCATCGCCCGCGCCCTGTTGTTCGCCGAGCCGCCATCCATCGACCGGGGTGAAATCACCGACAAGGGCTCGATCAACCAACGCATGGTGCTCCAAGTGAGCGCTGCCTCGGGGTAACATCCGGCCTATGTCCACTGTGCTTGAAGCGTCCACCGAAGCAACCTGCCCTTCCCCGGTGGAGATACCCACCGCCATCGACAACGCCTTTCTCGAAAGCCTGATCGGCTACAACGCCCGCCGGGCGGCCTTGGCCCTGATCGGGGTGTTCATGGAGCGCATGGCGCCTTACGGCTTGCGGGTGGTCGATTTTTCGGTCTTGACGCTGATCACCCATAACCCCGGCATCACGTCCCGACAGCTCAGTTCGATGTTGGCCATTCTGCCGCCCAACCTGGTGGGCATGATCCGCCAGATGCAAGCGCGCGGGCTGATTGAAAAACGGCCCCACCCCAATGACCGGCGCGCCCAAGGGCTGTATGCCACCGCAGCGGGTGAGCAACTGCAAGCGCAAACCCAACAAGTGGTGTCAACGCTGGAATCCGAAGCCGTCACCCAATTGACGCCAGAGGAACGCCACACCCTGATCAGGCTGCTGCGCAAGGTTTATCAGCGCGACGACCCCAGCGAGCCCATACATCCGCTGCCGCGCGCCGACTAAAAAATCCAACCGCCCCGGGCTTGTCTGGGCCCAAGCCCGTTGCAGCAAGTTTATAGGCCCTAGCCCTGCAACTGCTGCTCCAACTGGTGCAGCACGCGGTAGCACGGCAGCACCTGGGCCACGCTGGCTTTGGGTTCGCGGCCTTCGCGGATGGCGGCGAAGAACTCGCGGTCTTGCAGCTCGATGCCGTTCATCGACACATCGACTTGGCTGACGTCGATCTTCTCGTCCTTGCCGTTGTACAGGTCGTCGTAGCGCGCCAGGTAGGTGGCGCTGTCGCCGATGTAGCGAAAGAAGGTGCCCAGCGGGCCGTCGTTGTTGAAGCTCAACGACAGGGTGCAGAGGGCGCCGTTGGCGGCCAGGAGCTGGATCGACATGTCCATCGCTATGCCCAGCTGGGGGTGGATCGGGCCTTGCAGGGCGTTGGCTTTGACGATGGGGGCGCCGCACTGCCAAGCAAACAAATCCACCGTGTGCGCGGCGTGGTGCCAGAGCAGGTGGTCGGTCCAGCTGCGTGGCTGGCCGAGCGCGTTCATGTTGCTGCGCCGGAAAAAATAGGTCTGCACATCCATCTGCTGGAGGTTGAACTGCCCGGCCTCGATTTTCTGGTGCACGTACTGGTGGCTGGGGTTGAAACGGCGCGTGTGGCCGCACATCGCCACCAGACCGGTCTGCTGCTGCAAGGCCAGCACCGCCTCTGCGCCCTTGAGGCTGTCGGCCAGCGGGATTTCGACCTGCACGTGCTTGCCCGCCCGCAGGCAGGCCAGCGCTTGCTCGGCGTGCATTTGCGTGGGGGTGCACAGGATGACGGCATCCACTTCCTTAAGCTTGAGCGCATCGGCCAATTCGGTGCCCACGTGCGCGATGCCGTACTGAGCGGCCACTTGCCGGGTTTTTTCCAGGTCGCGGCTGATGAGCGAAACGACTTCGACTTGATCGATTTTGGCGATGGCGTCCAGGTGCTTGATGCCGAATGCGCCGGCACCGGCGAGGGCGACTTTGAGGGTCATGGCTGGGGTTTCCTTCAGGCGGGTTCTAGAACCAAGTGGCCAACGGCCGTGTTGCTTGCGGGCACGTGATAAAAGCGGTGGCGCACGCGGGGCGGCGGGCCCATCGAGCGGCCGTCGGTCACGTCGGGCATGGCGCCGCGTGCGATCAGCCACATCACCAGTTCGATGCCTTCGCTGCCGGCCTCGCGCACGTAGTCGATGTGCGGCCTGGCGGCGCAGGCGGCCGGGTCGGCGATCATTTGATCGAGCCAGGCTTGGTCCCACTCGCGGTTGATCAGGCCGGCGCGTGCGCCCTGCAACTGGTGGCTCATGCCCCCGGTGCCCCAGATTTGCACGTTCAGCGGCGCGTCGTAGCTCTCGATGGCCTTGCGGATGGCCTGACCGAGCGCAAAGCAGCGCCACCCCGAGGGCGCCGGGTACTGCACCACGTTGACGGCGAACGGGATCACCGGGCAGGGCCAGGCGCCTTGGATCGGATCGCGCTCGCCGAACAGCAGCGACAGCGGCACCGTCAGGCCGTGATCCACCTCCATTTTGTTGACGAGGGTGAGGTCGAAGTCCTGCTGGATGACCGACTGCGCGATGTGCGCCGCCAGTTCCGGGTGCCCCTTGACCACCGGCACCGGGCGCGGCCCCCAGCCTTCGTCGGCGGGCTGGAATTGGGCCGCGGTGCCGATGGCGAAGGTGGGGATGAGGTCGAGGCTGAAGGCGGTAGCGTGGTCGTTATAGACCAGAAAGATGACGTCGGGCGGGTTCTCTCGTATCCACTGCTTGGATTGCACGTAGCCCGCGAAAACCGGCTTCCAGTAGTCTTCTTGGGTTTTGTGCTGGTCGATGGCCACGCCGATGGCGGGCACGTGCGAGGTATAGACCGAGGCGGTGATGCGGGCCATGGTTCAGCTGCCTTTCTGCTGGGTTTGGTGGGCGGCCCCTTGCGGTTGGCGGTGGGGCTGTGCGTCGCCGTCTTCGCCCGGGTAGCGGTTGCCTTGGATCGAGCGGCCGCCCTTGACCATCATGTCGCGGTATTCCTGCTCGCTCATGCCGGTCATGGAGCCGGCCATTTGCTGGAAGCTTTTGCCGTCGGTGGCGCCGATTTTGGCCAGAAAGTAGATGTTGCCGCCGGTGCGCATGCACCAGTTGAGGTCGCGCGCCAGCACGGCCTGTTTTTGCTCCTCGGTCATGGGCCAGTCGTCGAGGTAGGCGCGCTCGTCGGCCTTGAAGCGCTCGCGGTTCTCGGCCTTCATCAGGCTCATGCAGAACTGGTTGAGCCAGTAGCCCTTGCGGCTTTGCTCGGCATCAAAGATGATGGTGCCGGGCACGTTTTGATAGGGTTTGTCCAGAGCCATGGGTACACCTCAAGGAAAAATGAATCGCCGCCGGGCCGCCCCAAGGCGATTCGCTCCCCCTCGGGGGGCAGCGCAGGCGCGCAGCGACAAGCGTGGGGGCATCATGCACCTGCCCAGTAGAGGCGCATCGGGTTGTCCACCAGCAGCTGGCGCTGCAATTCGGGTGTGGGCGCGATGTGCGGGATGAAATCGACCAACAGGCCGTCGTCGGGCATGTGGTCTTTGAGGTTCGGGTGCGGCCAGTCGGTGCCCCAGAGCACGCGGTCGGGAAATGCCTCCACCACCTTGCGCGCAAAGGGCAGCACGTCGCGGTAGGCATTCGGTTCGCCGTCGAGCGCTTTCGGACCCTTCAAGGAGAGCCGCTCGGGGCAGCTCACTTTGCACCACACGTTGCGGTGCTCGCGCATCAACCGAAGGAACAGCCCAAACTGCGGCCCGTCCACGGGCTGGCGCACGTCGGGGCGGCCCATGTGATCCACCACCACGGTGGTGGGCAGACTGGTGAAAAAATCCCACAGCTCGGGCAGATCGACCGCCTCGAAGTAGATGACCACGTGCCAGCCCAGCTTGGCGATGCGACCGGCGATCTCCAGCAGCTCGTCCTTGGGCGTGAAATCCACCAAGCGCTTGACGAAGTTGAAGCGCACCCCGCGCACGCCAGCCTCATGCAGGGCTTGCAGTTCCTCGTCGGTGACGCTGCGCCGCACCGTGGCCACCCCGCGCGCCTTGCCGCCGCTGGCCAGGCAGGCATCCACCAAGGCGCGGTTGTCGGCGCCGTGGCAGGTGGCTTGCACGATCACGTTGCGCGCAAAGCCCAAGTGGTCGCGCAGGGCAAACAGTTGCTCTTTGCTGGCGTCGCAGGGGGTGTATTTGCGCTCGGGCGCGTAGGGAAAGCGCGCGCCGGGGCCGAAGACGTGGCAGTGGGCGTCCACGCTGCCGGGCGGCAACTGGAACCGTGGCTTGCTGGGGCCGGTGAACCAGTCGAGCCAGCCGGGGGTTTTGGTGTAGTCACCCGAGGTGGGTTTGCTCATGGGTGCTGCTCCAGGGGCGGCTCAATCCACATACCGCAACCCGGCCGCCGCCAATGGCTCACGCATTTTGTACATGTCCAGCCCCAGCACCCCAGCCGCCAGCTGGTCGCGCTTGGCGCCTTCGTTGGCTTCGCGCTTCTGCGCCTCGGCCAGCGTTTTCGCCGCCAGGGCCTTGGGCACGCAGACCACGCCGTCGTCGTCGGCCACGATCACATCGCCCGGCGTCACGTAGGCGCCGGCGCACACGATGGGGATGTTCACCGAACCCGGCGTGGCCTTGATGGTGCCCTTGGACGACACGTAGCGGCTCCACACCGGGAACCGCATCTCGCGCAGGGTCCTGGTGTCGCGCACCCCGGCTTCGATGATCAGGCCGCGTGCGCCGCGCGCCATGAAGCTGCTGGCCAGCAGGTCGCCGAAGTAGCCGTCGCTGCAATCGGCGGTGACGGTGGCCACCACGATGTCGCCGGGCTGCAACTGCTCGGCGGCCACGTGCATCATCCAGTTGTCGCCGGGTTGCAGCAGCACGGTCACCGCCGTGCCGGACACATGCACGTCTTGCTGGATGGGGCGCATGTAGGGCTTCATCAGGCCCACGCGGCCCAAGGCCTCGTGCACGGTGGCCGAACCCAGGGCGGCCAGTTGGTCGGCCACGGCCCGGTCGGCGCGGCTGATGTGGCGGTAAACGACGCCAAGTTCGTACATCTCACAGTCCTTTCTGCTTGAGGGCCGCGTCTAGGCGCGTGAACACCCGGCGCGCGTTGCCCTCAAAGACCTTGAAGCGCTGCTCCTCGGTGAGGTTGGGCGTGGCCGCCACGTAGCGCTTGGTGTCGTCGTAGTGGTGGCCGGTTTCGGGGTCGATGCCGCGCACGGCGCCGATCATCTCGCTGGCAAACAGGATGTTGTCCACGGGAATCACCTTGGTCAGCAAATCGATGCCCGGCTGGTGATAGACGCAGGTATCAAAAAACACGTTGCCCAGCAGGTGCTGTTGCAGCAGCGGTTTTTTCAGCTCCTGCGCCAGGCCCCGGTAGCGGCCCCAGTGGTAGGGCGCGGCCCCGCCACCGTGCGGGATGAGGAACTTGAGGGTGGGGAAGTCGGCAAACAGATCGCCTTGGAGCAGTTGCATGAAGGCGGTGGTGTCGGCGTTGATGTAGTGCGCGCCGGTGGTGTGGAAGCAAGCGTTGCAACTGGTGCTGACGTGGATCATGGCCGGCAGCTCGTGCTCGACCATTTTTTCGTAGATCGGGTACCAGTGGCGGTCGGTCAGAGGCGGGCTGTTCCAGTGCCCGCCGGAGGGGTCTGGGTTGAGGTTGATGCCCACGCAGCCGTAGTCGCGCACGCAGCGCTCGAGCTCGGGGATGCAGGTGGCGGGATCGACGCCAGGCGACTGCGGCAGCATGGCCACCGGCACGAAGTGCTGGGGGTACAGCTGGCTCACGCGCGCGCACAGTTCGTTGCAGATCGCGGCCCAGTCGGAAGAGGTGCGCAGATCGCCCACGTGGTGCGCCATGAAGCTGGCGCGCGGGCTAAAGAGGGTCAGGTCGCTGCCGCGCTCGCGCATCTTGGCCAACTGGTTGAGCTCTATGGTCTCGCGGATTTCGTCGTCGCTGATCTTCAGCGCCTTGGGGTCGGCGACGATGGACGGGTCTTTGAGGGCAGCCATCTGCAAATCGCGCCAAGCCCCGAGCGCCGGCGGCGCGGTGGTGTAGTGGCCGTGGACGTCGATGATCAGGGGCGGTCGCGCAGGGTTGGGGTGCATGGTCGGCGGGCGGTATTGGGGGTGTGGGGGTGATGGGTGGGTTTGGCGAAAGCTGGGCTCAAAGCGGCATCATGCCGTGGCGGCGCTTGCAGTCGGCGCTGGCCGGTGAGGCCAAAAAATCCAGGTAGGCGCGCACCGCATCGGGCTGCGCGCTGGTCGCGCACACCCCAGCGGAAAAAACGGTTTCGATCGCGCAACCCGGCGGGAGGGTGCCCAGCAGGGTGATGCCCGGCAGGGGCAGCAACTCGCTCAGCTGCTGAAAACCCAGCTCCACCGCGCCGCTGACCACCAGGCTGCCCACGGGCACCCCGGGTGGCGGCGTGATGATGCGCGGGCGCAGCGCCTCCAGCAGGCCCCAGCGCTCGAACAGCTCAAGCAGCGCCGTGCCGCTGGGCCCGGTAGAAACTCCGAGGCTGCGCGCCGCCTGCACCGCCTGGCGCAGCGCCGCTTCGCTGCCCACGTCGGGCTGCGGCGCACCGGCGCGCACCGCCAGCGCCACCGGGCTGCGCACCCAGTCGATCCGGCTGTCGGGGCGCACGTGGCCGCTGGCGATCAGGCGCTCGATCGCATCGGCAGCCAGCAGCACGGCGTCGAAAGCTTCGCCTGCTTGCACCCGACGCGCCGCATCGACACCCCCGACCGACTCGAGCCGCAGCTCCAGCCCCGATTGGGCCTGACAGTCGCGCGCCAGATCGGCCAGCAGCAGCCGCGTGGCCATCGAAGAAATCGCGCGAATCGCTTGCGCCATGGGCAGAGGGTTTGCGGAGGGGGGTGAAGGCTGAATGTGTCTCGAGGTCGATTATGTTGCGCATGGGCGGTGCCGACAAGCGGGCGTACGGCGCTAGCTGATATAAAAAATTGGCATTTCAGGCTGAAGGCTATCTAAAATCTGCCTATGGACTTGAAACAACTCGGCTACTTCGTCCGCGTCGCGGAATTGGGCAGCTTCACCAAGGCCGCTGCGGCGCTGCAAGTGGCGCAACCGGCTTTGAGCCGGCAGGTGCGGCTGCTTGAAGTGGAGCTGCACCAAAGCCTGCTGCTGCGCAACGGCCGCGGCGCGGTGCCCACCGAAGCCGGGCAACTGCTGCTCGAGCACGGGCGCGGCATCCTGCACCAGGTGGAGCGGGCGCGCGAAGAGCTCGGGCGGGTGCGCGGCACCTTGGTCGGGCGGGTCGCCATCGGGTTGCCGCCTTCGCTGGCGCGGCTGGTTGCGGTGCCGCTCACGCGCCGCTTCCGCCAGCAACTGCCGCAAGCCCGGCTCTCGATCACCGAGGGGCTGTCGGTGAGCATGCAAGACGCGCTGCTCAATGGCCGGCTGGATCTGGCGCTGCTCTACAACGCGCAGCCGCTGCCCGAGCTTGAGTTGCAACCCCTGTTCGACGAAGAGCTGATGCTGGTGCAAGCCCACCCCGAGGCTGAGCCCCATGCGCCGTCAGGTGCAAGTTCACCGAACCTTTCCCTGCACCCTGCCCCGCTGCCCTTGGCCGAACTGGCCCAGCTGCCGCTGCTCATACCCACCCGCCCCAACGCGCTGCGCATGCACGTGGAGGTGGAACTGGCCAAGCTCGGCCTGCGCCCGCGCATCGCGCTCGAGATCGACGGCGTTGCCGCCATTCTCGATCTGGTTGCCGACGGCTTGGGCTGCGCCGTGTTGCCGCGCCATGCGGTGGCGGCATCGGGCCGGCCTGCGGCCTTTGCCATGCGCGCGATCGGCCCGCCGGCACTGCGCATACCGGTCGCGCTGGCCTGCAGCGCCCAACGCCCCAGCACCCTCACCCAGCACGCCGCGCGCGAGTTGATCCTTCAAGTCTGCCCGCAGGGTCAGAACACGCTCAAGGCGTTGGCACGGTAGACGGTGCCGGGGGCGTGGCCGCAAGAGCGTATCCGGCCCGCCCGCCGCCGCCAGCGCGCGAGGAAATCGTGGGCTGATCCGTGGCGATCAAGCGGGTCGTCGCTTGGCAGATCGCGCAAGAGATGAAAGCCCAGCACTTGAGCAAGACCGCGCTGGCGCAGAAGATGCACACCAGCCGATCGGCGCTGAATCGGCTTCTGGACGAGACCGACACCAGCCTGACGCTGACGACGCTCACCAGCGCTGCGAAGGCCTTGGGCAAAAACCTGCGCATCGAACTGGCTTGAGCACTTTCACAGAACGATCTCGCTAATTGGCATCATTCAGGCTATCCCCATGAAGTCACGATCCACAGGGAGCACCCTAGAGCCTTCGAAAGCGACTTAGACCGGCTGCTCAAGCAGATGGCGCCCGATCAGGTGCTGGGGCTGGTGCAAGACCTGTACGCCGCCAGCAAGGACAACAAGTTTTTTCTGCACGGCCCGTGACGCAGGCATTTTTTGATGCGCTGGTGCAAATGTTCGAACAGGCGCTGAATATCGGGGGCACGAATCCGCCTTTCGTCCCCACGGGGGAATATCCGGTTGGCGCAGGGGACAACCTGGCCGCAGCCCCTCCGCTCCAATGCAAGAGCAGCCGCCTGATCTCGCCTGCCCATGAATCCGCGCGAACGGATTCTGCGCGACAAGCCTACAAGCCTAGTAGTGGCGTCTTGCACGGTGCTAGGTGACTCCAGACCCATGCCTTAAATTGCCCCCAGCATAATTGTTGGATATATAACAAGCTGTAACATAATACACAGTACACCGACAATCAACCAAGGAGCCTTCCTTGAGCCACCTCGCTCTTTTCGTCAGCCTGCCCACCAAGGCATCGACCGGCCGCATGCGCGTCTGGCGTTCTGTCAAAGCGCTGGGCTGCGCGACGTTGCGCGACGGGGTCTATCTGCTGCCCGACTCGGCAGACCGTGCTGCGACGCTGGACGAAGTGGCGGCGCAGGCGTTGGAAGTGGGTGGCAGCGGCGAGGTCTATCGACTCTCGGGGTGTGACGAAGCCCAGGAGGCCGCGCTGCGCGCCCTGTTCGACCGGGGCGCGGAGTACGCCTGCATCGCCGAGGAGATCAAAGAGCTCGGACGGAGCCAGGCTTCCCTGGATGTCGCAGCTGCCGCGCGCAAGCTCCAGCCGCTTGTGCGCCGCTTCGAGCAGGTGACGCGCATCGACTTCTTCCCAGGCGAGGCGCAGCGGCAGACTTTGAGCCTGCTGGACGACCTGCGCGACGCGATCACCCGTCGCGTGTCTGCCGACGAGCCGACCGCCCGGCAGGCGGACATTCCGCGGCTGAACCGCGCCGATTATCAAGCCCGGACCTGGGCCACGCGGGCGCGTCCGTGGGTGGACCGACTCGCTTCGGCCTGGCTGATCCGGCGGTTCATCGACTCGGACGCGCGCATCGTCTGGCTCGGCTCGCCGGCCGACTGCCGGGACGGCTGGCTCGGCTTCGATTTCGACGGCGCGGCCTTCAGCCACGTGGGCTCCAAGGTCACCTTCGAGACGCTGCTGGCGAGTTTCGGACTTGATTCCGCCCCCGCGCTGGTACGTCTGGGCGAGCTCGTGCATTGCCTGGATGTGGGGGGACTCCCGGTCGCGGAAGCGCTGGGCATCGAATCGCTGCTCGCCGGCTTGCGGGCATCTGAACCCGACGACGACAAGCTGCTTGCCCGCGCGTGCGAAGTCTTTGACTGGCTACTCAAGAGTTACGAGGACAAGACCACGTGAACGATCCGACCACAGCACACACCGCGCAGTTGCGCCCTGCCCACCCCACGTTCCGGGAGGCCTTCTTATACTGGCTCAAGCTCGGTTTCATCAGCTTCGGCGGCCCCGCCGGGCAGATCGCCATCATGCATCAGGAGCTGGTGGAGAAACGCCGCTGGATCTCCGAACACCGTTTCCTGCATGCGCTCAACTACTGCATGCTGCTGCCCGGTCCTGAGGCGCAGCAGCTCGCCATTTACATCGGCTGGCTGCTGCACCGCACTTGGGGGGGCATCGTCGCCGGTGTCCTGTTCGTGCTGCCATCTTTCTTCATCCTGGCGGCGCTCACCTACGTCTACCTGGTCTTCGGTGACCTCACCTTTGTGCAGGGGGTGTTCAATGGCATCAAGCCGGCGGTGGTGGCCATCGTGGCGTTCGCCGCTTGGCGCATCGGCTCGCGCGCGCTGAAGAACTACGTGCTGTGGGCCATGGCCGCGTTGTCGTTCATCGCCATCTTCGCCTTGAAGATTCCCTTCCCCTACATCGTCCTAGCAGCAGGACTGCTGGGCGCCTTGGGCGGCAAGCTCATGCCGGACAAGTTCAAGGTGGGCGGCGGCCACGGCGCCAGCAACAAGCAATACGGCCCGGCGCTGATCGACGACGACACGCCGCCCATCGCCCATACGCGCTTTCGCTGGTCCTATCTCATCACCCTCCTGGTGGTGGCGCTGGCGCTCTGGACTGCGGCCATGTTGATGCTGCCGGCCGGCACCCTGAACGACATGGGCGAGTTCTTCACCAAGGCCGCGCTGGTCACCTTCGGCGGCGCCTACGCGGTGCTGCCCTTCGTCTATCAGGGCGGCGTGGAACACTACCAGTGGCTCACCGGCACTCAGATGATCGACGGCCTGGCCTTGGTTCAGACCATGCCGGGGCCGCTCGTCATGGTGGCGTCCTTCGTCGGCTTCGTCGGCGCCTGGACCAAGGAGATCTTCGGGCCGGATGCCTTGCTGCTGGCCGGATTCGCGGGCGCCTCGGTGGCCACCTTCTTCACCTTTCTGCCCAGCTTCGTGTTCATCTTGGCCGGCGCCCCACTGGTGGAATCCACCCATGGCGACCTGAAGTTCACCGCGCCGCTCACCGGCATCACCGCCGCCGTGGTGGGCGTGATCCTCAACTTGGCGCTCATTTTCGGCTGGTACGTGATCTTCCCCCATGCCACCGAGGCCGCGCCGTTCTCCGGCGGCTTCGAGTGGTTCTACGCACTGATCTCGGTGGCGGCCTTCATCGCGCTGTGGAAGTACAAGCAGGACGTCATTAAAGTGATCGGCGCCTGCGCCGCCATCGGCCTCGTCCATACCTACATCGTTTGAGGAGGAGGCAGCAAAGAATACCGCCAGACCTTTTTCAAGCCGTATCGCCTGATTGACCGTGTCACAGGCAGCCAAGTCATCGTTTACCTGATTGCAGACGGACGCCGTGACACGCCATCCGTGCTTGCGCGCCGCCTGCTGGGCGCTCGACCCGCAGCAACCCGCACGCGTGCCACCCAATCCAGACCGCCGGTTTTTCGGGTGGCAACCGTCCGCCAGCAGACGGAGTCGGGCTGAAGCGGCCGCAGGTGCGGCCCGGTGGCGTTCAGCGCCCCAGAAACACCGCCGGGCGCCGCTGCGCAAAGGCAGCGCGCCCTTCGGCAAAGTCGGCGCTGCGCTGGGTATGGGCTTCGCGTTCGCGCCATGCGGTGGCGTTGTGCTCGCCCAAGGCGATTTCTTGCAGGCTTTGCTTCATGCCTTGCAGCGCCAGTGGAGCCAGTTGCACCAGGTTGTGGCACCAGCGCGCCACCTCGGTGGGCAGCGCCTCGGGTGCCACCAAGGCATCGAGATAGCCCAGGCGCAGCAGGTCGTCGGCGCTCAAGGGTTGCGCCAGCAAGAACATGCGCCGCGCTGCACCCAGCCCGAGCCGCGCCACAAAGCGCTGCAAGCCGCCGGCGCAGTAGTGCAGCCCGAGCGCGGCCGCTGGCATGCGCAGCTCCATGCCCTGCACCCCGAGCCGAAAATCGCAGGCCAGCGCCAAATCGGTGGCGCCGCCATAGACGCTGCCATTGAGCGCACACAGCGTCACCGGGCGCACGCGCGCCAGCGCAGCGCACACGCGCTCAAAGCCCTGCGGCCCTTGGCTGGCATCGGCCTCAAAGCCGCCCATGTGGTAGCCGGCACTGAACACCGGCCGCTGCGGTTGCACCCGCGCCGCCAGCACCAGCACGCGCACGGCTGCATCGGCCTCGATGCTGTCTAAGTGTTGCAGGAGCACCTGCAAGTCGGCATCGCTCAAGCTGTTGCGCTGCGCCGGGCGGTTCAAGGTGAGGGTGGCCACCTCGGCCTCGATGTGCAACATGGGGCTGGAGGCGGCGGGCCAGTCGGAGGCGTGGTTGTGGTCAGGCGGCATGGGTCAGGCTTTGGTGTGCGCCGCGCATCATAGCCGGCGTTCTGGCTGGCAGCGGCGGCGGGTGGGCTGGGTGCGCTCGCAGCGCCATTGCGGCCGCAGGACGCCTAAGCAAGAGCGTACCCAGCTCGCCCGCCGCCGCCGCCCGGGCGGGGTGGGCTGAGTGCGCTCGCAGCGCCATTGCGGCCGCAGGACGCCTAAGCAAGAGCGCATCCGGCCCACCCGCCGCCGCCACCCGCGCGAGAGGAAATCGTGAGCTGATGAAGGTTTTCGATTTTGCCCTGCCCCGCCCCTTAGGGCACAATCGGTGCGGTTTCAGCAGAACCTGCCCGCGCTAGGTGGGGATTTTTTGCCCACCAGCCCTTGAAAGCGCGATCCAGCGCCCCATACTCAGGCATAGCTCTCGCCCTCACCTTTTACTAGCACCAAAGCCGCGCCGCGCGCAACACCACCCGCACCAGCCGCCATGCCCGCCCATTCAGACCCCACCTACCACCGCCCCGAGCCCACCGCCCCTGCGCCCAGCGCCGCCGACTCCCCGGTTTCGCCCGAAGAAGCCGAGGCGGCTGCGGCTGCCGACGCCGCCGACTTGCAAACCGAGCAAGCGCAGGAGCTGGCGCGCCTGCAAGCCCAAAATGCCGAACTGGCCGAGCAGTACCTGCGCAGCAAGGCCGAGATGGAAAACCTGCGCCGGCGCACCGACGAAGAGGTGAGCAAGGTGCGCAAATTTGCCGTCGAAGCCTTTGCCGAAAGCCTGCTGCCGGTGCTTGACAGCCTGGAAGCCGGGCTGGCGGTGCAAGAGGCCACGGCGCAGCAGATACGCCAAGGGGCCGAGGCCACGCTGCTGCAGCTGCAAAGCGCGCTGGCGCGCCACAAGGTGCAGCCGATCGCGCCCGAGGCCGGCAAGCGCTTCGACCCGCACCAGCACCAAGCCATCGGCGTGGTGGCGGCACCCGGGCAAGAGCCCAACACCGTGGTGGCGGTGCTGCAAAAAGGTTACTTGATCGCCGAGCGCGTGCTGCGCCCGGCCATGGTCACGGTCACGGCGCCCAAATAAGCCGTTTTTCATACCCCAAAACGAGATCGCCAAAGCGCAGCGCTTGAAATCCGGCCCATCGGCCACATCTGCGCCGCAGTCGTTTTTATTTCAGCATTTTCAGACTCTAGGAGCCACACATGGGCAAAATCATCGGCATCGATCTGGGCACCACCAACTCGTGCGTCTCGGTCATGGAAGGCAACAGCACGCGCGTGATCGAAAACAGCGAGGGCGCGCGCACCACGCCCTCCATCGTCGCCTATCAAGATGACGGCGAGATTCTGGTTGGCGCCTCGGCCAAGCGCCAGGCCGTGACCAACCCCAAGAACACGGTCTATGCCGTCAAGCGCCTGATCGGGCGCAAGTTTGAAGAAAAAGAGGTGCAAAAAGACATCGGTCTGATGCCCTACAGCATCGTGCGCGCCGACAACGGCGACGCTTGGGTGGAGGTGCGCGGCAAGAAGCTGGCAGCACAGCAGGTGAGCGCCGAAATTTTGCGCAAGATGAAGAAAACCGCCGAAGACTACCTCGGCGAAAGCGTCACCGAAGCCGTGATCACGGTGCCGGCCTACTTCAACGACAGCCAGCGCCAAGCCACCAAAGACGCCGGGCGCATCGCCGGGCTCGATGTCAAGCGCATCATCAACGAACCCACCGCCGCCGCGCTCGCCTTTGGCCTCGACAAGCACGGCAAGGGCGACCGCAAGATCGCGGTCTATGACCTCGGCGGCGGCACCTTCGACATCTCGATCATCGAGATCGCCGACCTCGACGGCGAAAAACAGTTCGAAGTGCTCTCGACCAACGGCGACACCTTCTTGGGTGGCGAAGACTTCGACCAGCGCATCATCGACTACATCGTGACCGAGTTCAAGAAAGAACAAGGCGTCGATCTGACCAAAGACGTGCTGGCGCTGCAGCGCCTCAAGGAAGCGGCCGAAAAGGCCAAGATCGAGCTCTCCAACTCGACCCAGACCGACCTCAACCTGCCCTACATCACCGCCGACGCCTCGGGCCCGCGGCACCTCAACATCAAGCTCACCCGCGCCAAGCTCGAAGCGCTGGTCGATGAGCTGATCGAGCGCACCATCGCGCCGTGCCGCACCGCCATCAAAGACGCGGGCGTGAGCGTGGGCCAGATCGACGACGTGATTCTGGTCGGCGGCATGACGCGCATGCCCCGGGTGCAAGAAAAGGTCAAAGAGTTCTTTGGCAAAGAGCCGCGCAAAGACGTCAACCCCGACGAGGCGGTGGCCGTGGGCGCTGCGATCCAGGGCCAGGTGCTCTCGGGTGAGCGCACCGACGTGCTGCTGCTCGACGTCACGCCGCTGTCGCTGGGCATCGAGACCATGGGCGGCGTGATGACCAAGATGATCAGCAAGAACACCACCATCCCGACCAAGTTTGCGCAGGTGTTCTCCACCGCCGACGACAACCAGCCGGCGGTGACGATCAAGGTGTTTCAGGGCGAGCGCGAGATCGCCGCCGGCAACAAGCTGCTGGGCGAGTTCAACCTCGAGGGCATCCCGCCGGCACCGCGCGGCCTGCCGCAGATCGAGGTGAGCTTTGACATCGACGCCAACGGCATTTTGCACGTGGGCGCCAAAGACAAAGGCACCGGCAAAGAGAACAAAATCACGATCAAGGCCAACTCGGGCCTGACCGAGGCCGAAATCCAGAGCATGGTCAAAGACGCCGAGCTCAACGCCGCCGAAGACCACAAAAAAGTGGAACTGGTGCAGGCGCGCAACCAGGCCGACGCCTTGGTGAGCTCGGTGCGCAAGAGCCTGAAAGAGTACGGCGACAAGCTCGAGGCGGCCGAAAAAGAGTCGATCGAAGCCTCGATCAAGGCGGTTGAAGAAGCCGTCAAGGGCGAGGACAAGGCCGCCATCGAAGCCCGCAGCGCCGACCTGATGAGCGCGAGCCAGAAGCTGGGTGAGAAAATGTACGCCGACCAGCAAGCCAGCGCAGCGGCGGCAGGGGCCGCGGGTGCGGCCGGCGCTGGCGGCGACGCAGCGGGCGCGGGTGGTTCGCGCTCCGCCGCCGACAGCGACGTGATCGACGCCGAAGTGAAAGAAGTCAAGAAGGATTGATCCATCGCTGTAGTGCCGCGCCCCGAGCGCGGCCACGCAGCAGGCGCGCCGCCGCGACTCAGGGCCTCCACCGCCCGGGCGCGGCGTTTGCGCTGCATGACCAACCGGGTACCCAAATGGCCAAACGCGATTTTTACGAGATCCTGGGCGTGCCCAAGAGCGCCAGCGACGAAGACATCAAAAAAGCCTATCGCAAGCTGGCGATGAAGCACCACCCCGACCGCAATCAGGGTGCAGCGGCCAAGGCGGCCGAAGAAAAATTCAAAGAGGCCAAAGAGGCCTACGAGATGCTGAGCGATGCGCAAAAGCGCGCCGCCTACGACCAGTATGGCCACGCCGGCGTCGATCCAAACATGCGCGGCCCCGGTGGCGGGACCGAAGGTTTTGGCGGCTTTTCCGAGTCCTTTGGTGACATTTTTGGCGATATTTTTGGCGGCCAACGCGCCGGCGCCGGGCGCGGGCGGCAGGTCTATCGCGGCAGCGATCTGTCGTACGCGATGGAGGTCACGCTCGAAGAAGCCGCCAACGGCAAAGACGCCGAAATCCGCATCCCGAGCTGGGACGACTGCGGCACCTGCAACGGCAGCGGCGCCAAGCCGGGCACCAGCGTCAAAACCTGCCCGACCTGCAACGGCGCTGGCGTGGTGCAAATGCGGCAGGGTTTTTTCAGCGTGCAGCAAACCTGCCCGCACTGCCACGGCAGCGGCAAGATCATCCCCGAGCCCTGCACCGCCTGCGGTGGCCAAGGCAAGGTCAAGAAGTTCAAAAAGCTCGAAATCAAGATCCCACCCGGCATCGACGACGGCATGCGCATCCGCTCCAGCGGCAACGGCGAGCCCGGACGCAACGGCGGCCCGGCGGGCGATCTGTACATCGAAATCCGGCTGCGCAAGCACGACTTGTTCGAACGCGAGGGCGACGACCTGCACTGCCACGTGCCGGTGAGCATCACCACCGCGGCGCTGGGCGGCGAGATCGCCGTGCCCACGCTGACCGGCAAAGCCAACATCGACATCCCCGAAGGCACCCAGCACGGCAAGACCTTTCGCTTGCGCGGGCGCGGCATCAAGGGCGTGCGCTCGAGCTACCCGGGCGATCTGTACTGCCACGTCAACGTCGAAACCCCGGTCAAGCTCACCGAACACCAGCGCCGGCTGCTGCGCGAGCTCGACGAATCGTTCCAGAAAAACGGCAACAAACACAGCCCGAACGACAAGGGCTGGTTCGAGAAAGCCAAGGCTTTTTTCTCCTGATTTTGTGATCAAATGGGCGCATGAGCGTCCAAGTCACTTTCCTGGGCGGCGCCGGCACGGTCACCGGCTCCAAGTTTTTGGTGCAGCACGCGGGCCGCAGCCTGCTGGTCGATTGCGGCCTGTTTCAGGGCTATAAGCAGCTGCGGCTGCGCAACTGGGCCGCACTGCCCGTGGCGCTTGGCGGCATCGACGCCGTGGCCCTCACGCACGCGCACCTCGACCACAGCGGCTACCTGCCTCTGCTGGTGCGCCAAGGCTACCGCGGCCCGGTCTGGTGCACGCCGGGCACGCGCGACCTGTGCCGCATCCTGCTGCCCGACAGCGGCCACATCCAACAAGAAGACGCCCAGTTCGCCAACCGCAAGGGTTTTTCCAAACACCAGCCGGCGCTGCCGCTCTACACCGAGCAAGACGCGCGCAAGTGCCTCAAGCAGCTGCACAGCGTGGCGCCGCTTCGGCTTTTCGAGCCGCTGCCGGGCTGGCAGGCGCGTTTCCATGGCGCCGGGCACATTTTGGGCGCTTCCAGCCTGTACCTCGAAGTCGGGGGGCGGCGGCTGCTGTTTTCCGGCGACCTCGGGCGCTGCGACGACCTGCTCATGTTCCCGCCCGAAGCCCCACCGGGGGCGGATGCGGTGTTCGTCGAATCCACCTATGGCAACCGCGAGCACCCCAGCGAGAACCTGGTCGATGAAATGGCCGGGCCGCTGCAGCGCGTGGCGGCACGGGGCGGCACCGTGGTCGCCCCGGTGTTTGCGGTCGGGCGCGCGCAGGCGCTGCTGCACGCCATCGTCGTGCTCAAGCAGCAGGGGCGCATCCCAGAGTCGCTGCCGGTGTACCTCGACAGCCCGATGGCGATCGAGAGCACCGAACTGTTTGCCCAGCACCTAGGCGAGCACCGCCTGAGCGCGGCCGAATGCAGCGCCATGGCGCGCGCCGCCACCATGACGCGCAGCGCCGACCAGTCGAAGGCCATTGCGCGCCAGCACGGCCCGAAAATCATCCTGTCGGCCAGCGGCATGGCCACCGGTGGCCGCGTGCTGCACCACCTGCAGTTGTATTTGGGCGACCACCGCAACTTGGTGCTGCTCACCGGCTTTCAGGCCGCCGGCACGCGCGGGGCCACGCTTGCCCAGGGTGGCAGCAGCCTGCGCATCCACGGCCAAGACTGGCCGGTGCGCGCCGAGGTGCTGCAACTGCACGCCTCGTCGGCGCACGCCGACGCGCCGCAGCTGCTGAACTGGCTGCGCGCCATTCCCGGCCAGCCGCAACGCGCCTTTGTCATCCACGGCGAGCCCGAGGCCGCCGACACGCTGCGCCGCCGCATCGAAACCGAGCTGCGCTGGAGCGCGCTGGTGCCCGAACACGGCTCGACTTGGGACGTTTGAGGCCCCTCTGCCCGAGCGCACGCCGCCCTTGCGAATCGCGACCCGTCCGCAGCCCGACCCGCAGCCCCGACCACCGCTCCACCCGCAACCCCGCATGAACACCCCGCCCAGCACCCCACCCAGCACCGCGCCCGCCACCCCCACCACCCCAGCCACCAACGCCGCGCTGATGGCGCGCCGCCGCGCCGCCCTGCCCGCCGGGCTGGGCCAGACCTACGAGGTGTTCATCGAGCGCGCCGACAACGCCGAAGTCTGGGACGTGCAAGGCCAGCGCTACATCGACTTTGCGGGCGGCATCGCCGTGCTCAACACCGGGCACCGGCACCCGCGCATCGTGCAGGCGGTCAAGGCGCAGCTCGACCAGTACCACCACACCTGCTTTCAGGTGCTGGCCTACGAGCCCTACGTGGAACTGGCCGAGCGCCTGATTGCCCTCGCGCCCGGCGACTTTGCCAAAAAAGCCTTTTTCCTCTCCACCGGGGCCGAGGCGGTCGAAAACGCGGTCAAGATCGCCCGCGCCGCCACCAAGCGCTCGGCGGTGATCGCCTTTGGCGGCGGCTTCCACGGCCGCACCCTGCTCGGGATGGCGCTCACCGGCAAGGTGGCGCCCTACAAAAGCGGTTTTGGGCCTTTTCCGGCCGAGATTTACCACGCCGAATTCCCCAACCCGCTGCACGGCGTGAGCGTGGCCGACGCGCTGCGCTCGCTCGAGCACCTTTTCAAGTACGACCTCGAGCCCGCGCGCGTGGCCGCCATCATCCTCGAGCCGGTGCAGGGCGAAGGCGGCTTTTACGTGGCCCCGCCCGAGTTTGCCCAAGCCCTGCGCGCGCTTTGCGACCAGCACGGCATCGTGTTCATCGCCGACGAAATCCAGACCGGCGCCGGCCGCACCGGCACCTGGCTGGCATGCGAGCAGTGGGGGCCGCAGGCCTGCCCCGACCTGATCACCATGGCCAAGTCGATGGCCGGTGGCTTTCCGCTGTCCGCCGTGATCGGCCGCGCCGACCTGATGGACGCCCCCGCTCCCGGCGGCTTGGGCGGCACCTACGCCGGGCACCCGCTGGCCTGCGCGGCCGCGCTGGCGGTGCTCGACGTGTTTGAGCAAGAGCAGCTGTTGCCGCACGCGCAAGCCGTGGGGGCGCGGCTGCGCGCCGGCTTGCAGGCGCTGGCGGCGCTGCACCCCGAAATCGGCGATGTGCGCGGCCTTGGGGCCATGCTGGCGATCGAGCTGTTTGCGCCCGAGCCCGCTGCACATTGCACCGCCCACCCCGCCTCCCACCCCGGCCCGCGCCAGCCCGACCCCGAACTCACGCGCCGCGTCTGTGCCGAAGCGCTGGCGCGCGGGCTGGTGCTGCTCTCGTGCGGCCTGTACGCCAACGTGATCCGCATCCTGGTGCCGCTCACCGCCTCCGACGCCCTGCTCGACGAAGGGCTGGCGCTGCTGGGAGCGGCGCTGGCGGCGGCCAAGGGCGCGACCAAGCCCGAATAAGTCGCTTGCCGCCCCCACAAGCCCTTAAACCACCTGCCCCGCTCAGCCTTTCAGCCCCCGGCCCCACAACCAGTGGTCGAGCGAGTACCTCCCGGCGCCGCGGCCCAGCAGGTACAGCAGCGCCGCGGCCCAAGTCAAATGGGTCGGCCAAGCGTCTGGGTAGACCCAGAACTGAATCACCGCTGTCATGCACAACAGGCCCAGCGCGGCCCAGCGCGTGCCCAAACCCAGCACCAGCAGCAGCGGCAACAGGTGTTCGGCGTAGGTGGCCAAGTGCGCGGCCCACAGCGGCGGGATCAGTGGCAGGGCGAATTCGTGCTCGAACAACAGCAGCGCCGACTCGTTGACTTGCAACCAGCCATCGACCTTGGTGCGGCCCGAGAACCAGAAAATCCCGGCCAAGCCAAAGCGGCAGGCCAAGGCGATGAGCGCGTGGCTGATCCAGCGCTCCAGACCATCAGCAATGGCCTGGGAGTTGAAATGTGCTGCTCTGGCTTGGGTGTTCATGTGCATGGCTTGGTGTTGGGGGGTTGGCAAAAAGCGCCCAGGCTGAGCAAGGCGTGCAAGGTCTGGGCCGGGTGGGGGTGCGGGTCGGGGCTGTGGTGGGTGCCCGGCTGGCCCTCGAGTGCCGCCTCCAACACCACCCGCAAAGGGTGACCTTGGGCGCAGGCGGCAAGCAAGGCGGCACCCGATGCGCTCAGCGGTTGCCACTGCACCGCCCCGGTTGCAGCGCGTGCAAACAGCAGGCCGTCGCCCTGCCAATGCGGCGGATTGGGGTCGTCCCAGTGCTCGCGCGCGGCACGCCATAGGCTGCCGATGGGCAGCTTGGCAAACCAGGCCCAGCGCGTGGCCGGGTGCAGGTGCAGGCGCAGCTCGGCCAGATCGGTCACCGCCAGGGCCTGCAAATTTTCGGGCCACAGGTGCGTGGCATCGGCAGCGGCGTGGCTTTGGCTCCAGAGCCGGTCCAGTTGCGCCACACCGGGCAAGTAGGGCAGGCCGCGCACGGCTTCGCACTGCGCCAAAAAATCCGCAAAACCCTCGCCGTAGTGCAGCAGCCGGCTGTCGCTGGGCGGCTGCGCGTGCACATATTCGATCGCGCAGGCGCTAAAACACGCTTCGCCGATGAGCGTCTGCACGGCCGGAAAATTGGCTTGCAGCGCATCCACGCAGCCCTTGAGCACTGTGTTGCGATAGACCCGCCAACCGGGTTGGGTTTGCCAGTCGGGCCGGGTTTGAAGCCCGGCCGCAGCGTTGGCTAGCGGCTCCGGCGCCCACAGCGCCGCCCAGAAGGCGTGCTGGAAGCTGTTCAAATCAAGCTGCTGCATGGGTCGCTCCCAGTCGAAACGCTTGCCTGCCCCGTGCGGCCCCGGCCAAAGCCATACCGGGCAATCCTGCTGCCTGCGCCGCCTGCCAGCCAGCGGCCTGCAGCCCGCGCTGAGCGCGCTCGCGCTCCTGCAGCAGCTCGTCAAAGGCTGGCACGTCGCCATCGCGCTCGATCAGGGTGGGGCGCGGCCCGATGCGCTCGATCAGGCGCTGGTAGAGCCGCCAGACGCCCTCCGACACCGGCGTCGCGTGCGCATCCACCCACAGCGCCTCACCGATCAGGGGGTCGGCTTGATGGCCTGCCAGATGAATCTCGAGCACCGCATCGGGGTCAAAGGCGCACAGCAGCGGCCACGGGTCGAAGCCGAGGTTGTGCGCCGACACACACGTTGTTCACGTCCAGCAGCAGGCCGCAGCCGCTGCGCCGCGCCGCGCCAGCGTGTTCAGAAAATCGGCCTCCTCCCACTCGTGCCCCGGCAGATGCAGGTAGTGTGAGGGGTTTTCGATTGCGATGCGCCGCTGCAAGCGCTCCTGCACCTGGTCGATGCGCCGCTCCAGCCGCGTCAGCGCCTGGCGGTTGCGCAAGATCGGCAGCAGATCGGGGGCGTAATGCCCATCCAGCACCGACCACGCCAGATGCTCCGACACCAGCGCCGGCTGCACCCGTTCGCACAGGGCAGCCAAGCGCTCTAGGTGCTGCACATCGGGCTCATCGGGACCGGCAAGGGACATCGACACCCCGTGCAGCGACAGCGGATGGCGCTCGCGCACCGCCTCCAGCCACGCCAGCCGCGGCCCGCCCTCGACCAAGTAGTTCTCTGGGTGCACCTCAAACCACAGGCCACTGGTGCGGCTCGAAGGCAGGGCACAGGCGGCATCGTAATGTTGCGGCTTCAGGCCCAAGCCCGCGCCCAAGCCCGCGCCCAAACCTGCGCCCAAGCCCGCCCCCAGCCCCGCCCCCAGCCCCGCGCCAAGCCCGGTGCCGGGATTGGCAGGTGCGGCATTTTGTGTCGCATCCATAGCGGCCACTTAGCGCGCCCGGATCAGGAACGGATGGGGGTGAGCGAACCCATGCCGGTGGGCGTTTTGATCGAGGTGCAGGTGCCTGCCGGCACGTACTTCCAAGCGTTGCCTTGGTAGTCGGTGCGCGCGCTGCCCGCGCAACTGGTGTCGGGGCCGGCGGCACAGTCGTTCTTGCCCGCCATCGAGACGCCATAGCAGCGCTCTTGCGCCACGCGTTGAGTGGTGTTGCTGCGGTCTTGCGCCACCACGACGGTAGCGGTCAGGGCCGTGAAAGCGGCCAGGGTGGCCACGGCGGCCAGCGATTTTCCAAGGGTGTTGGTGTTCATCAAAAAGCTCCATGCTTTGGGTGGTTGAAATGCCCGACCGTTGCATCCCTTGCAGGGCCGTGGCACCTGCTAGTTCGCTCGGCCACAGCGATTGGTTACAGTGCGGGCAGAAAAAATAATTTTTTGCGACGCTGTAACCTTGGGCCTGCATGCAACGAACTAGCAACATGACTGCAACCGAGCACGAACTGCGCGGCTTGCTCCTGCTGGGGCTGGATGGGGATGGCCCCGCCTACCACCAGTTTCTGCATCGAATCACACCCTTGCTGCGCGGTTATTTTCGTCATCGTTTAAACAAGTTACCAGATGAAGTTGAAGATTTGGTTCAGGAAACCTTGATGGCCATACACACCCAACGCCACACCTACCGGCGCAGTGAGCCGCTGACCGCTTGGGTGCACGCGCTGGCGCGCTACAAGCTGGTCGATCTGTGGCGCCGCCGCTCCCGCCACGAAGCGCTCAACGAGCCGCTGGACGAGGATCTGGCGCTGTTTGCCGGCAGCGACCAAAGCCCATACGAGAGCGCGCACGACAGCGCACACGAAACCCGGCGCGACCTGGCGCTGCTGCTCGAAGCCCTGCCTGAGCACCAGCGCCTGCCGATCGTGCACACCAATGGTGAGCGCCTTGGGTGCCGCCCTGCTGTGGCGCCTAGCGCACCCCGGGATGCGAGCGGGCACCCTGGCTTGGGCGGTGCTGCTGCCGGTGGCGTTGCTGTGGCTGTGGGCGGCATGGGTGCTTTGGCAGGCAGCGCCAGCGCAGCGGCTCGATCTGTTGCTGGGCCAAACTTGGCGTGTGTGCAGCCTCAACATCGTGCTCACCGCCCTGCCCTTGGGGCTGGGGCTATTTTGGGCCCTGCGCGGGCTGGCCCCCACGCAACCGGTCGCGTGCGGCGCCGCTGCGGGGTGGCTGGCTGGCGCGTTGGCGGCGCTGCTTTATTCGCTGCACTGCGCCGAAATGGCCGCCCCCTTTCTGGCCGTCTGGTACGTGCTGGGCATGGCGGCCTGCGCCGGCCTAGGGGCGGCGCTGGGAGCGCGCAGCTTGCGCTGGTGAGGATATTGGGCAGGGGACGGCCTGCCCGGCAGCGCCATGAACGGGTGGAGTGGGCAGCGTGCAGCGATTGGCAATCAGGCGACACCGCGCATCTGCGCCAGACGCTAAACTTGGCCCGTCGGTGCGCCGGGCGACGGCGTGCAGCGATTCCACCTGCGAGCCCCTCATGCCCACCCCATCCTCCAGCCCCCGCTTCGATTGGTCCGACCCCTTTCTGCTCGATAGCCAGCTCAGCGCCGACGAGCGCGCCGTGCGCGATGCCGCCCGTGCCTACTGCCAAGAAAAACTGCTGCCACGGGTGCAACTGGCCTTTCGCAACGAAAGCACGGACCGATCCATCTTCAACGAAATGGGCGCGCTCGGCCTGCTGGGCCCCACCATTCCCGAGGCCTACGGCGGCGCTGGCCTGAACTACGTCAGCTACGGGCTGGTGGCGCGCGAGGTCGAGCGCGTGGATTCGGGCTACCGCTCGATGATGAGCGTGCAAAGCTCGCTGGTGATGGTGCCGATCTACGAATTTGGCACCGAGGCGCAAAAACAGCAATACCTGCCCAAACTGGCCCGCGGCGAGTGGGTGGGCTGCTTTGGCCTGACCGAACCCAACCACGGCTCCGACCCGGGCGGCATGGTCACCCGCGCCAAGAAAGTGCCCGGCGGTTACGCGATCAGCGGCGCCAAGACGTGGATCACCAACTCCCCGATCGCCGACGTGTTCGTGGTCTGGGCCAAGGACGATGAAGGCGCCATACGCGGCTTCATCCTAGAAAAAGGCTGGAAAGGCCTGAGCGCACCGACCATCCACGGCAAGGTGGGCCTGCGCGCCAGCATCACCGGCGAGATCGTGATGGAAGACGTGTTTTGCCCCGAAGCCAACGCCTTTCCCGATGTGCGCGGCCTCAAGGGCCCGTTCACCTGCCTCAACAGCGCCCGCTACGGCATCGCTTGGGGCGCGCTGGGTGCGGCCGAAGACTGCTGCGCCCGCGCGCGCCAGTACGTGCTCGAGCGCCAGCAGTTCGGCCGCCCGCTGGCCGCCAACCAGCTGATTCAAAAGAAGCTGGCCGATATGGTGAGCGAAATCGCGCTCGGTCTGCAAGGTTGTCTGCGCCTAGGGCGCCTGAAAGACGAAGGCCAGGCCGCCATCGAACTTACCAGCCTACTCAAGCGCAACAGCTGCGGCAAGGCGCTTGACATCGCCCGCCAAGCGCGCGATATGCTCGGTGGCAACGGCATCAGCGACGAATACGGCGTGGCGCGGCACCTGGTCAACCTCGAAGTGGTCAACACCTACGAGGGCACGCACGACGTGCACGCCCTCATCCTCGGACGCGCCATCACCGGCATCGCCGCCTTTGCCAACTAAAAAGCCAAACGCCCCATGCCCCCCGCCTCCTTCAGCGCCAGACCCGCCGCCGCACCGCCGCAGCCACTCGAGGGCGTGCGCGTGCTCGACCTCTCGCGCGTGCTCGCCGGCCCTTGGGCGGCGCAGATACTGGCCGACTACGGCGCCGACGTGATCAAGGTCGAGCGCCCCGGCTGCGGCGACGACACCCGCGCCTGGGGCCCGCCCTGGTGGGGCGAAGGCGAGCAGCGGCTATCGGCCTACTTCGTCTGCGCCAACCGCGGCAAGCGCTCGGTGGCCATCGACCTGACCCAGCCCGAAGGCATCGAGCAGGTGCGCCAACTCGCGCGCGAGGCCGACGTGTTGATCGAAAACTACAAAGTCGGCCAACTGGCGCGCTATGGGCTGGATGCGCCCAATCTGCAGGCCCTCAACCCGCGCCTGATCTACTGCTCCATCACCGGTTACGGCCAGACGGGCCCGCTCTCGCCCCGCGCCGGTTACGACTTTGCCATCCAAGCCGAAGGCGGCCTGATGAGCATCACTGGCAACTCCGACGGCGAGCCGCAAAAGGTGGGCGTGGCGGTCTCCGATCTGCTCACCGGCGTCTATGCCTGCAGCGCCATCTTGGCCGCGCTGCACGAGCGCGGGCGCACCGGGCGCGGGCGCGTGATCGACGCCGCTTTGTTCGACGTGCAAGTGGCCATGCTGGCCAACCAAGCCAGCAACCAGCTCATCGGCGCCACCCGGCCCAGCCGCATGGGCAACGCGCACCCCAACATCGTGCCCTATCAGGTTTTTGCCACCCGCGACGGCCACCTCGTGCTGGCCGTGGGCAACGACGCCCAGTTCAGCCGCCTGTGCGAGGCCATCGGCCAGCCGCTGCTGGCGCGCGACCTGCGCTTTGGCACCAACCCGGCGCGGGTGCAACACCGCCAGGAGCTGATCGAGCTCATCGGCCCGGTGCTGCGCCAGCGCGACACCGCCGACTGGCGCGCGCTGCTCGATGCGCTGGGCATCCCCTGCGCCCCCATTTTGGACGTGGCGCAGGTGCTGGAACACCCCCAAGTGGCGGCGCGCGGCCTGATCATTTCGGCCCAAGCGGGCAGCGCCGAGGGTGCGCCGGGCACCCCGCCCGCGCTGGCGCACCCGATCCTGCTCGACGGCCAGCGCCCCCGCGCCCCGCTGCCCCCGCCCGCGCTCGACTCCGGCCAGGCACACTGGCAGCCGCTGCGCGACACCTGAGCCGTGGCGCGCCCCGCCGTCTGGCCTTATGCTGCACCCCACCCCAGCCTGAACCCCGAGCAAGACCGAGCGAGATCCCTCCCATGCAAACCCCCGCCTGCCCCTTGAGCCTGCTGCGCGACCCCAGCCTGCTCAAAACCGACGCCCTGATCGACGGCCGCTGGGTGCCCGGCAGCCAGCGCTTTGACGTGCACGACCCCGCCACCGGGGCCAAGCTGGCCGATGTCGCCAACCTCGGACCGGCCGAGGCCCAGCAGGCGATCGACGCCGCCCACGCCGCTTGGCCGGCCTGGCGCAACCAAACCGCCAAGCAGCGCAGCCAGATTTTGCGCCGCTGGTTCGAACTGCTGCTGGAGCACCAAGACGATCTGGCGCGGCTCATGACCGCAGAACAAGGCAAACCCTTGGCCGAAACCCGGGGCGAAGTCGCGTATGGGGCCAGCTTCGTCGAATGGTTTGCCGAAGAAGCCAAGCGCGTCAATGGCGAAACCCTGCCGCAGTTTGACCCGAATCGGCGCCTGCTGGTGCTCAAGCAGCCCATCGGCGTCTGCGCCGCCATCACGCCTTGGAACTTTCCGCTGGCCATGATCACGCGCAAAGTGGCGCCGGCGCTGGCGGCGGGCTGCCCGGTGATCGTCAAACCGGCCGAACTCACGCCCCTGACGGCGCTTGCCGCCGCCGAACTGGCGCTGCGCGCCGGCCTGCCACCGGGCGTGCTCAACGTGCTCAGCGCCGACAGCGCCCAATCCATCGCCATCGGCCAGGTGCTGTGCGCCAGCGACGCGGTGCGCCACTTAAGCTTCACCGGCTCCACCGAAGTCGGGCGCATTCTGATGGCGCAGTGCGCGCCGACGGTAAAAAAACTCGCGCTGGAACTCGGCGGCAACGCGCCCTTCATCGTCTTTGACGACGCCGACCTCGACAGCGCCGTCGAAGGCGCGCTGGCCAGCAAATACCGCAACGCCGGCCAGACCTGCGTCTGCGCCAACCGGCTCTACGTGCAGGCCGGCGTCTATGAAGCGTTTTTGCAAAAATTCGCGGCCAAGGTCGGCGCGCTGCAAGTGGGCAACGGCTTTGCCGAAGGCATAAGCATTGGGCCGCTGATCGAGCCCGCCGCGCTCGACAAGGTGCAGCGCCACCTCGACGACGCCATCGCCCAAGGGGCGCGCTTGCTCACAGGCGGCCAGCGCCTGAGCGCGCTCGGCAGCGGGCAGTTTTTCGCCCCCACCGTGCTGGCCGACTGCCACGCCGCCATGCTGTGCGCGCGCGAAGAAACCTTCGGCCCGCTGGCCCCGGTGTTCAAGTTCCACACCGAAGCCGAGGCCATCGCCGCCGCCAACGCCACCGAATTTGGCCTGGCGAGCTACTTCTACAGCCGCGACGTGGGGCGCATCTGGCGCGTGAGCGAAGCGCTGGAATACGGCATGGTGGGCGTCAACGTCGGCATTTTGGCCACCGAGCACGTGCCCTTTGGCGGCGTCAAGCAATCCGGCCTAGGGCGCGAAGGCTCGCACCACGGCATCGACGAGTACTTGGAGATGAAGTACGTCTGCGTGGGCGACGTGCAGCGCTGAACACGCCAAGCGAACCCGTCTAAGGGCCGTTGCTGCTCCATACCTAGCTCAGTCCGGCGGATAAGCGCGCCGTGCATTTCAAGCGGCTCAATCCCACCGCCGGAACCAGACCATGCCCGTATTGGAGCCCTTCAAATTTTTGCCGGCATCAAAAAAGTTTGTCTTTGTTGTCATGAGCAAGTCCGAACCGACTCATTCCGAGTCTGCCCCCACGATTGCAGCTTTGACATCAGCCAGACGCACGGACCAGTGCCCCCCTGGCTCTTGTTGAGGAGTTAACAGGTCGTAGGTCTTTACCATGCTGAGGAGCCCCGAGTGTCCGTACACCTGAGGAGAAAATGATGGATCGGCCCGTTTGAGGTAAGCGCCCAAAGGGCTCATGCCCACCTTGCCATCGGTTGTATCGGCGGCCAAAAGAGACACCGCCTCAACCAGAAACCGGGGTCGGCGCTTCACAGCTGGCTTGGATGCTTCGGCTTTCAGAGTATCTGTCTTTGTCAACTGATTTTCTGAGCTGACCCCATCGGCAGAGATGTCGACGACAGGCTTGGCCCATTCGAAAAACTGGTCGCTCGCGTTGCGCAGCGCATCTGGCGTCTTGGCTTCACCTACGATATGAACGGTTGCCCCACGTTCACGCAGTTTGCGGCACAAATAGGCGAAGTCGGAATCGCTAGTGACCAGACAGAACGTATCAGCCCGGTCGTCGAACATGGCCTCGAGAGCATCCAAAGCCAAGGCTATGTCCGCGGTGTTCTTGCCAGCAGCATATTGATACTGCAGGCACGGTGTAAACGCCTGCTGCACCAGCGTCGCTTGCCACCTGTTGGCCAACGTGCTATGGTTGCCATATCCGCGACGCAGTACCACCCGGCCAAACTGGGCGACAACGCGCAAGGCGTGCTCCAGAATCTCCGGAGCCGTGTTGTCGCAATCCACCAAAACAGCGATGCGACTCTCGTTTGTTGATGTGTTCAATGAACTTCCCTGAGATCAACGACACCCTCGTACACGGTACACCCTACCCCATGAGTGACCACGAGCGTGGCCCCGGCAAACCCAACCGGTGGCAGGGCAAAGACCCCCGATGGCCGCCCAAAACTGCCCCACTTATGGCCGGTCAAACAGCGCTGCGGCAGGACAATCAGATTATGACGCTTGCGGGCTGATGGCGATGCGAGCGGCGGCCTCTTTGGGCCGGCAGCTCTTGCCCTCGAACTCCAGCATCGTGCAGCGGTGCATGAGCCGGTATAGGCCAGGATGGTGCTGGCCATGTGGCGCCTCCTCGGCGCCCTAGGGTTTGTTCTATCGAGGCGACAACTATTCTGACGTATGGGGAGCCACTGAAGCTCCACACCTAGAGACGACACCAGCGACCAGTTTAAAAAAAAGAAAGTTGACCGCAAATGTCATTTTTCTTGTTTAATAGTCAGTATGTTGGACTTTGCTTTCTCCACCAGCGATGAAATCACCGCAGCATTGGGTCTGCGGCTGAAGGCTGTGCGTCTTTCGCAGTCACTCACGCAGGCCGACCTGGCCGAACGGGACGAACGGGCCGGTGTGTCGGTCGGTACGGTCAAGTCCATCGAGAGAACCGGTCAGTCCTCTGTGACGTCGCTGGTCCGCGTCGTGCAGGCCCTGGGGCTGAGTGACCAGCTGCAATCGCTGTTTGTACTCAAAGTCCAGTCGATTGCCGAGATGGAGCAAGCGCAGCTGACCAAACGCCAACGGGCACCTCGCAAGGCCCGGGTCACCCTTCGGAGTCAGTCATGAAGAAGCTGCGGGTGTTCTACGAAGGCTGGGGCGCGCCCCAAGGTGCTGGTCTTTTACGATTCGCAGACGGGTCACATGAGCAACCAGCCGTTTGCGGGCGCCGGGGCGTGGCTGGTCAAGTTCCAGGCGCAGGCCGAGCCCAAAGAGGTCTGCGCCATCGAAAACCTCTACGCCGATGTGGCACGTGCTTTTGGGCTAGACATGCCGGCCACCCGCCACTTCGACCTGAACAACGGGCTGGCTGGCTTTGGCATCGAACGCTTTGACATCGAACGCGGCATGCGTGTGCCCGTGCATACGCTGGCAGGCTTATTGCACGCCAATTTCCGGGTGCCGTCGGCAGTGGATTACACCACCTTCCTCAGATCCACCCGGTTTCTTACCCGCAGCCAGGTCGAGGTAAACAAGGCGTATGAGCGGGCGGTGTTCAACGTGGTGTTCAACAACCGTGACGACCACGCCAAGAACATTTCATTCCGACTGGCTCAAGACCGGACCTGGCACCTCGCCCCCGCCTATGACCTGACCTACTGCGAGGGTCCGGGCGGCGAACACCAGATGGATGTCTGCGGCGAAGGCCGCTCCATCACACGAAGCAACATGTTGGAGTTGGCCAAACAAGGGGATGTGCCTGTGGGGTTTGCTCAGGATTGCCTGGAGCGTGCCCTCAACCTGGTCGATGCGCTTGGCGCGATGGCAAAGAACCACCCCATACGCCAAACCACGATTCGCACCATGCGGTCCACGGTCGAGGGCAATCGGGCTCGGCTTCGCTAGGTGTCACTTCCCGGACAATCATAGGGCGCCCGATGAAAAAGATGAGGGGGCAAAACCCGCAGCCAAATCACCCGCGGAACGAAGATGCTCGTCAAGCCCATGCGGATCCTTCCCACTGCCCTCTGGTGGCGAGTGAGCCCAGTCCTGACTGGATGCATACGTGATCATGCGCGTGCTCCCGTGTCCGCCGGCCTTGGTTCCTGTGACGGGTATACACATTGTATGGCGCACGCCACTGTGTGCCGCAAAATAAAAAACGGCTTAGCGCCTTGTGAGCGCTAAGCCGTTGATTTGTTTGGTCGGCGTGGCGGGATTCGAACTCGCGACCCCTTGCACCCCATGCAAGTGCGCTACCAGGCTGCGCTACACGCCGAAGTCCGAATTCTAGCACGAGCGCGCTGGGGCTTTGGCACTGCAACCGGGCCTGCAACAAGGATCGAAGCGCAGCGCCTCAAACTGTCTGTGCCAGCAGGCTGCGTATTGCCAGCAACTCGGCACGCACGGCGGCCCAGTCGTTCAGCGCCAGGGTGGTGTTTGAAGATTCAGCAGGCTCAGAGGGTGCCAGCGAGCGGTCCTCGTGCCCCGGCTCCAGCGGCGGCAACACGGTGGCGCCGCTTCGGCGCTGTTCGCGCTCATGCTGCGCCAGCTCCTGCAAGCGGTTGCGCGCCCCCTGGATGGTAAAGCCCTGCTCGTACAGCAGATCGCGGATGCGCCGGATCATCAGCACCTCGTGGTGCTGGTAGTAGCGCCGGTTGCCGCGCCGCTTCATGGGCCGCAGTTGCGTGAACTCCTGCTCCCAGTAGCGCAGCACATGCGGCTTGACACCGCACAACTCACCCACCTCACCGATGGTGAAGTAGCGTTTGGCCGGGATGGGGGGCAGCTCCGTAGTCATGGTCTCTAGGTTTTAAATCGTAGAGCAGCGAATCTACCCGAAGCGCAGCCAAATGCAAAGACCGTTTGGCTCAGTAAAACCCGCAAACGACCCCAAAACACCCAATTTCCATTCGCATCGAAGGGCTATACAAAATCCCTTGCCAAAAGGATTGCGAATGATTATCATCCGCCTACATTCTTCCGGAGTCCTTCCATGATTGTCTGCGTGTGTCACCGGGTCAGCGACAAGACCATCGCCGCCTGCGCCCAGCAAGGCGAGGGATTCGATGAGATCCAGTTTGAGCACGGCGTGGCCACCCAATGTGGCCAGTGCGAGCACGCGGCACGGCGCATCTGGTCTGAATGCCACCCGAGCCAGCGCTTGCTGCACTTGCACCAAGAGCTGGCACCTGCTGCATCCCATTGGACCGCCCCATGATGTGGATGGGTCTTTTAATTTCTTTTTTACTTACCGTCGTCTTGGCATTTTGGCTGCTCAGGCGATGACATCTGCGACGCGCGCATCCTAGTTTGGTCGGTGATGTCGCGCAAGCGCCCCTGCTCCAACACCAACACGCGCTGCGCCAGGTGACGCACCAAGGCGCGGTCATGCGAGACCAGCAACACCGCCAGCCGGTGTTCGGCCAGGACGGCGCCCAAGTCTTGCAGCAGCGCCGCCGTGGTCACGCTGTCGAGAGCCGAAAAGGGCTCATCGAGCAGCAACACCTGCGGCTCGGCCAGCAAGGCCCGCGCCAGCACCACGCGCTGGCACTGCCCACCCGAGAGCTGATGCGGCAAGCGCTGCATGTCGGCCTGCGTCAAGCCCAAGCGTTGCAGCATCTGCGCTGCCCGCTGGGGTCGCTCCAGTCGGCTGGCCAGCCCAAAACCCTCCAGTGGTTCGGCCGCCGAGGCCAAGGCGCTGCGGTATGGGTTGAGTGCGCACTGCGGCTCCTGCCACACGTATTGGATGGCACGCCGCTGGGCCAGGGTTCTGGCCGCTGTCAGCGCCTGTCCGTTCAGGCTCAAGCCGCCACTGCTGGGCTGCAGCAGCCCGGCCAGACAACGGGCCAGGGTCGATTTGCCGCTGCCGGAGCGGCCCAGCAGGCCCACCACTTCGCCCTCGTGCAGATCCAGCCCGACGCGGTCGAGCACCGGTGGCTGCTGCGCCCCCCAGCGGTGGCTGAGGTCGGCCGCGCGCAACCGCAGCACGGCTTGGGAGCGGCCCGGTGCGCTCAGCGGATGGCCCGGCGCGCTCATAGGCTCTGACCGTCCAGCCAGCGCGCCGCCTGCACCAGTGCCGTACCCGCGCGGCTGGCTGGCGCAGTCAAGAAACGCTCTGCCGGGGCCTGCTCGACGATGCGCCCGCGCTCGAGCACCAGCACCCGTTGCGCGTGCTGGCGCACCAGGCGCAGGTCGTGGGTGATCAGCAGCAGCGCGCAGCCAGTGGCTTGCTGCATTGCCAACAGCGCGCACAGCACCTCTTGGGCGGTTTCGTCGTCGAGGCTGCTGGTGGGTTCGTCGGCAATCACCAGTTGGGGCCGCAGCAACAGGGCCATGGCGCACAGCACACGCTGCTTCATGCCCCCGCTCAACTGGTGCGCATGGTGGCGCAGCACCGGCGCTGGCAATTGCACCAACGCCAAGGCCTGCTCCACGGTGGCGGCCGGGCGCTGGGCGCGCTGCGCCACTTGCTCAAGCTGATAACCCACGCTGAGCAAGGGATCCAGCAAAGCCCCCGGGCTCTGGAAGATCAAAAAAATGCCGTTGCCGCGCAGCGCATGCCATTGTTTACTGGACAGCAGGCTCATTTCCTGGCCCTGCCACCGGATCGAGCCGGAGCGCCAGCACAGCGGCGGCTGCAGCAGCCCGAGCAGGCATTGGGCCAACACCGATTTGCCCGCGCCACTGCCTCCCAGCAACGCCAGCCGCTCGCCTGCAGCCAGATCGAAAGTCAAGCGATCAAGCAACACCGGACCACCCGCGGCTTGAACCGACAGCTCCCGAATTTGCAACAGCGGATCAGGCACGGCTTGGACCCTCACCAACGCAGCGGCCGCCGGGGTTCGAGCCGCTCGCGCAAGCCTTCGCCGACCAAGTTGAAAGCCAGCGCGGCCCACAACACCGCCAGCCCCGGGGCCCACAGCAGGTGCGGTGCAGTCTGAAAGAAGGCGCGCGCTTCGTTGAGCATCACGCCCCACTCGGGCGTGGGCGGCTGCGCGCCCAAACCCAGAAAACTCAAGGTCGAGAGCGCCAAGATCACGCCCGCCGTCTCCAAACTGGCCAGCGCGGCCAGCGGGGCCAGCAGTTGCGGCAGCACATGGCGCCAGACGATGCGCAGATGCGACAAGCCGGCCGCACGCGCTGCGGCCACATAATCGCGCTGCAGCGCTTGCAGCGCCAGGATGCGCACGATGCGCGCCAGCCCGGGCGTCCAGGCCACGATCAGTGCCATTAAAACGGTCAGCAACGAGGGCCCAAACACGCCGATGATGGCCAAGGCCAGCACCAAGGTCGGAAAACCCAGCAGCACGTCGGCGCTGCGCATCAGCAGGGCATCGACGAGGCGCCAGCGCACCGAATGCGCACACCAAGCCGCCGTCACGCCCCAGAGCAAGGCCAGCGCCAACAGCACCGCCGACGCTGCCAGCGCCGCACCCAACGAAAGCCGCGCCCCCGCCAGCACGCGCGACAGCACGCAGCGCCCCAGCACGTCGGTGCCCAGCCAGTAGGTGCCGGAGGGAGGCTCGAGGCGGCGCAACAAATCCTGTGCCAGCGGGTCGTGCGGCAACCAGACCGTCGGCCACAGCAGCAACAGCAGCAGTGGGGCGAGCAGGAACAGTCCGACGTGGGTCGCGCTCAAGCGGCTGCTCATTGCGGCCCCACGATGCCGGCGCGTATGCGCGGATCGAGCCAAGCCGCCAAGGCATCGGCGAGCAGGTTGGCGCACACATAGACCACCCCCATCAGCAGCAAATAGGCTTGCAGAATGGGCAGATCGCGCTCGGCAATGGCTTGCAGCACCAAGCGCCCGAGGCCGGGCCAGCCAAACACGGTCTCGATCACCACCGCGCCGCCCAGCAGCGCCCCGAAGGCATTGGCCCACAGACTGATGCTCGGCACCAGGGTGCCCGGCAGGATGCGGGTCAGCACCAGCAACGCGGGCGACAAGCCCTGAGCGAGGGCTAGGCGAAAGGGGGCCTCGCTCATCACCTGCAAGGCCCGATCCCGGATCAGGCGGCTCACCGGTGCCGCGATCAGCAGCGCCAACACCCCGGCGGGCAGCCACAGATCGGCTGGCGCAGCCTGCCCGATCACCCGCGTCAGGCCCCATTGGACGGCGAACAGGTACAAGGCCAACAAGGCCAGCCAATAACCCGGCAGCGAAACCAGCAGCACCACCAAGGCGCGCCAACAAGCCGCCGCCCAGGCGCTGCGCACCAGCGCCGCCGCCAAGCCTGCCAGCAACGCCAGTGGCACAGCCAGCGCAAAGGCGGCCGCCGCCAGCAGCAGCGTCGGCCCGGCGTGGGCGCTGAGCTCTTGCGCCACCGGCCGCCCGCTGGCGATCGAGCGCCCCAAGTCGCCCGATAAAGCGGCGCTCAACCAGCGCCCGTAGCGCTCGGCTAGGCTGCCGTCGAGCCCGAGTTGGCGCTGCAAGGCGGCGTGGTTCTCGGGTGTCAGTGCAATGCCCTGGCGCAAGGCCTCGGTCAACACCGGGTCGCCCGGGGCCGCCGCCACCAAAGCAAATGTCAGCACCGACATGGCCAGCAGCAGCAGCGGCAGCGCGAGCAGGCGCTGCAACAGCCAGCGGCGCATCAGCCGCGCCCCAGCAACGGGCGCACCGCCCCGTAGTCGATCCAGTCGCGGTGCTCGAACATCGGCACCTCCAAACCCGGGCGGGCCAACACAAACTGCGGCACGTGCAGCACGGCAATCGCTGCGACGGCTTCGTCCACGACAGCGCGGTGCGCGCGCCGCACCGCCTCCAGGCGCTGCTGCGGGTCATCGGTGCGGCGCGCTTGGTCGAGGGCGGCATCCAGCGCCCTGCCCGCCGCCATGTGGCGGTAGCCGCGCCAAGGCGTTTGGCTGTGAAACAGGTTGTAGAGCAAAAACGTGGGATCCAGATTGGTGTTGCTGGCCAGTTCCAGAAACAGATCGCCCGCCCCCGGCTCGAGGAAGCGTTGACCGTACAGCGCGTCGTCCTCCACCGCCACGATCTCGATCCCGATACCGACTTGGCGCACCATCTGTTGCAGCAGCTCGGGGAAGGGAGCCACAGCGGCCAGATTGGGAAAGGCCGCCACCAGGCGCAGCCGCAACACCTCGCCGGCACGCGTGCGCAGACCGTCGCGGCCACCACGCACCCAGCCGGCGGCGTCGAGCAGGCGGCTGGCCTCGGCCGGGTCGTAGCCAAAGCCTTGCACATGCGGGCCCAGACCAAACATCCAGTCCGGCAGCAGGCCACGCGCCGCAATGCCCCGGCCAGCGTACAGCACGCGCGCCACGGCGGCCCGATCGATGCTCAACGCCAGCGCGCGCCGCACCCTGGGGTCAGCCAGACGGGTAAAGGGCGGCTGGCCATGCAGGTTCACCAGCAGCGCCAGATACGACACCGGGCGCGAGGCGTGCAGCCGCACCGGCATCGAATCGCTCAGGGCCAACAACATTTGCGGCGTCACCTCGGCGATCAGATCGACCTCGCCCGCCACCAGCGCCAGCAGGCGCGTCATGGGGTCGGGGACAAACTGAAAAAGCATGCGCTCCTGCACCGCAGGCGGCCCCCAGTACTGCGGGTTGCGCACCAGCTCCAAGGCCCGGTTGGGCTGGTAGCGCACGAAGCGCCACGGGCCGGTGCCGGCCGGTGCCACGCGCCGGTCGCTGTGCTGCGAAAACAGCGAGGTGGCGCGGTGCGACATGTTCTCGATCAGCAGATTCGATCCGGTGCCCGAGCTGAAAACAAAGTTGCGCGCATCGACGCGGCGCAGACTGGCCGGGTCGATTTGCAGAAAATCAGACCGGCTTTGCCCGACCTGGCGCAAGGCGGCGATGGCTGCATCACTGTCCAAAGCCGTGCCATCGTGATGGCGCAGGTTGGCGCGCAAGGTGATGCGGTAGTGGCCTTGGCGCACCTGCCAGCGCTCAAACAGCAGCGGCGCGGGGCGGAAGCTGGCGTCCGGGCGCACCCCGGTTTCAGCGATCTGTGCGTGCGGGTTGCGCACGGTAAAAGTGAAGCGCTGCGGATCGACGTTGTAGCGGTCTGGCCCGGCGGCCACGCGCAAACCCGAAAACCCCTGCGCAAGCGCGGGCCCAGTCCAACCGACGGCAGCCCCGGCGACACCCAGCAACTGGCGGCGTGTGAAGGCAAAGTTCATGGCAGGCTGAAAGACAGGGTGGCAAAACGGCTGCTCCACGCTGCGCCGACATGCGCCGGTGGCTGCAGCAAGGTGGTGGCGATCAACTGGCGGCCCCGGCAGCGCAGCGCCAAGGTGGCGCGGCCCGCGGCATCGGTGCGCAGCAGCCGCTCGCCCTTGCGGTCAAACAGCCGCAGCGCCGCATCCGGCACCGGCTGGCCGTGCTGGCGCAGTTCGACGCGCAGGCTGGAGCGCAGGCGCAGCCGGGTCGGGTCGCGCAAGGCCACGATTTCCAGCGTTTGACCGAGTGCGCGAACTTTTTTCCAAGGCAAGCCGCCCGCACCGACGCGAAAATAGGCTTTCGCGTCTTTGGCGTAGCGCTCCCGCCAAGGCTGGGCGCGGGCGCGTTGGGCTTGCCAGGCCTGCAGCACCGCCGCAGCGGGCTGCACCTCAGCCAAGTAGGCATCGACCCCGGCCGAGGGGATTTCGATTTCGATCAGATCCGTGGTCAATACAGCACAAGACAGACCGGGCGCGGCCAGTCCGAAGCGCACCCGCACCCGGTTGCGCAAGCGCACCCACGCCACGGGCTGGCGCGGGCGGCCGATCAGCCCGAGGCTGCGCAGGCGCCTCTTTTTGGGCGCGCTCAGCGGCTGCAAACCATGCCCGGCCGACAACTCCAACAGCAGCGGCTGGGCCGGCAGCGGCCGCAGCGGCAGCGGCTGCACCCAGGTGTCGTGCGCCTGCACCGAGCCTGCAGCGCACAACAACAGCAGCAGCAGCCCCAAAGATTGGAGGCGGCGCATCAGAAGTGCACCGTGTAAGACAGTTCCAGCGCGCGCGGCTCGCCCAGCAAAGCCTGCGCCCCGCCGCCGGCGGAGCGCGACAGGTACACCTCATCCAACGCATTGCGCAAGTGCAGCGCCCACTCGCCCTGCCCGACCCACCAAGCCAGGCTGAGGTTCATGGTGGTGTAGCCGGGTAGCCAGACCGTGTTGGCATTATTGGCCGAGCGGGCCCCGACATGGCGCAGGCTGGCGTGCAGTTGCAGGGTGTCGGACGCTTGCCAGCGCGCATACAGGTTGGTAACACTCTCGGGCGTATCGGGCGGCAGCAAACCGGCGCGCGACACCGCCGCCCCGCCCACGCTTTCGATGAAGCGATCGAACTGCGCCTCGAGTCGGGTGCCATTGAGGCCCAGCGTCCAGTGCGGGTTGAGCCGCCACAGCAGATCGAACTCGAGCCCCTGGCTGCTTTGTTGGCCGATCTGGATCGTTTGCCCGGGCTGCATCGGGTCGCGCGTCAGGATGTTGCTGCGCACGATATCAAACAGCGCCAGCGTCAATTCGCCGCGCCCGTTGGGTAACTGGCCCTTGAAGCCGACCTCGGTCTGGCGCGCTTGGGTGAGGTCGAAATGGCGCTGCGCCGGCGTCAGCGTCACCACCTGCGCCGGCGGCTCGAAGGCCCGCGCAACCTGGGCGTAGAGCGTCAGGCCCGGTGACACGTCCCACAGCGTACCGACGCGCCAAGAATTGGCGCTCCAGTGCCGATCGAAGTGGCTGCCCAAGCGCAAATCATAGGAGTCGAGGTCGATGCGGTCGTGCCGCGCCGACAGCGACAGCCTCCAGGCATCGGTGAGCGAGAGCAGGTTCTCGGCAAACCAGGCTTGCTGATCGAGCACGGTGCGGCGCACCGGCAAAAAAGGCGAGGTGCTGACAAAAGGCGGCGGCTGCGGATGGAAAAAATCAACCGAGACGGCAGGGGCCGCGAAGGGCGTATTGCTGGCGCGCTGGTGCCGGTTGCGCGACCAGTCAAAGCCGAGCACGAAGCGATTGGGCAGCCCCAGCAGCGGGTGTTCGGCACTCAGTTCGGTGCGGTTGCCCAGCAAGGCTTGGTCGTGCACGATGTGCATAAAGTCCGACAAATCGACCCGCCCGGTGTGCGGGTTGAAACGATGCACCTCGGCGTTGCGCCAACTGCGCCACTCCTCGTTGGCGTAGGTCTCGTTGCGCAAGCGCAGTTGCGAGCTGATGTCGTAATGCAGATTGAGGCGCAGCCATTCGGCCCGTTTGTTCATGTGGCTGTCGCTGACGTTGTAATTGCGCTCGCGCACCCGTTCGTCGAGCCGACCATCAAGCAGCGGGGTGCCAAAATACCACTGGCCTTCGTCTTTCAGCTTCTGAGCCGACAGACTCAAGCGCAACCGGGGGTTGATGCGCCAAGCCAGCTCCCCCACCGCATGCGCGTAGCGAAAAGCGGTGCGATCCACCCAGCCCGAGGATCCGCGCTCGGCCTCGATGGCGTTGAAATCAAAGCGGTAAGTCAACGCCGGCGACCAGGCCCCACCCAATCCCAGCCCCAGGTTGTGGTTCTGCCAGCTGTCGGTGGCGAGCAGCAGTTTGCGCTCTGCTCGGCCATCGGCCGGCCGGGTGACGAAATTGACCGCCCCAGCCACCGAACCCAAGCCGTGCAGCACCGACGAGGGGCCCTTGATGACTTCGATGCGGTCATAGACAAAGGTGCCGCGCGGCGACATCGCCAGCCCGGGGTAGCGCAGACCATCGAACAGAAAAGGGGTCTGTAGGGCGCCGGAGAAACCGCGCAGCGAGACGCAAGTAAAGCCAAAGCACTGACCACTGACCACGCCGGGCGCGCTCTCGAGCGCCTCCTGCGTGCTGCGCTGGCCGCGCTCGTGCATCTGCTCGCTGGTGAGCAGGTAGAGCGCGGCTGGCGTCTGCTGCGGCGTCAGCCCTAGGCGGCTGCCCATGCCGGTAGACCAGTCAAGCGCCAGCGCGTTGGTGCGGCGCTCGGCTGGGGCAGTGACGAGCACCGGCCCGAGCTCCTGCTCCTGAGTCGCTGCCGCGCTGGCAGCAAGCCCTGCGCTTAGCCCCAAGCACCAGCACCGGACGGCCCGCGCCATGCGCCGGGTTTGAAATTGAAAGTCCATGCCTTGCCTCGCATTGGTATGAGTTATGAGGACTTCATCTTACTTCATACAAAAGCAAAAAAGCCACTGTTTTGGACTCCGTGCAAACCCCAATCCGCAGGGACGGGCCATGAATCCGGCTATCGGATGATCGCAGGCACCAGGTGCGGATGGCCGTGTTCGTGCTGCAGCGTCATCGGCACCAGATGCAACTGTCCGTGACTGACCCCCGGCTGGGTGATGAGGGACTGCGCAAATTCGCGCACGGCTGCGGTGCGGCCACGCAAAATCACGGCCTCGACACAATGGTCATGGTCCAAGTGGGCGTGCATCGTCGAGACAGTCAGTTCGTGGTGTTCGTGCTGCAGATCGGTCAGGCGCGTGGACAACTGGCGCCGGTGGTGGTCGTAGACGTAGCTCATGACCGCCACACAAGGCTGTTCGGGGTGCTCGCGCAAGCGCGCGGCCCCTAGGTCGTGGCGCAGCAGGTCGCGAAAGGCCTCCGAGCGGTTGGCGTAGCCGCGCTCGCGCACCAAGGCGTCAAAGGCGTCGGCCAGATCGTCGTCGAGCGACATGGTCAGGCGCTTCATGGCAGCCGCCCCGCGCCTCTCAACCCAGCGCGGCGATGCCGGCCTTGGCGATCTGCGCGTCTTCGGGCGACTTGACGCCACTCACGCCCACCGCGCCCAAGCACTGCCCGTCTTTGAAGATCGGCACGCCGCCTTCGAGCATACCCTGCAGCGTGGGCGCGCTCAGAAACGAGGTGCGCCCTTGGTTGATCACGTCTTCGTAGGCCTTGCTCTCGCGCCGCCCGAGCGCGGCGGTGTGCGCCTTGGCCATGGCGATTTGCGCCGAAATCGGCGGTGCGCCGTCGAGCCGCTGCAGCCACAACGCGTGGCCGCCGTCATCCACCACGGCGATGGTCACCGCCCAGTGGTTTTTGATCGCTTCGGCCTCGGCGGCGGCGGCCACGGCCTTGACGTCGGCCAGATCGAGTACGGGTTTGTTTTTCATGAACTTTCCTAGCGGTGGTGGACTCTATGCAACACCTGCAGCTGACGGTGGGTTTGCACTGAGTCTGCATTATCGGCCGTTTGGCATTAGAATCTTTTGGAATCTTATAGGAGCTTTGCCACATGAACCAACACCAACCCGCCCAGTCTTGGGGCCGCTTCGGTGCCCCCACCGTATCGGCGGAACAGCGCAACCGCGTGCTGCGCAACACCTATTGGCTGCTCGCCCTGAGCATGGTGCCCACTGTGCTGGGCGCATGGGTGGGCATGGCCACGGGCATCACCGCCTCGCTGGGCGGCATGACCGGTTTGGTGGTGTTCTTGGCTGGGGCCTTTGGCTTCATGTACGCCATCCACAAGACCAAGGATTCGGCCCTTGGTGTGCCGCTGCTGCTGGCCTTCACCTTCTTCATGGGCCTGATGCTGTCGCGCCTGCTGGCGATGGTGCTGGGCTTTCAGAACGGCACCAGCTTGGTGATGACGGCTTTTGCCGGCACCGCTGGTGTGTTTGTGGTCATGTCCAGCCTCTCGACCGTGATCAAGCGCGACCTCGAAGGCTTGGGCAAGTGGCTGTTCATGGGTGTGCTGGTGCTGATTGTCGGCATGGTGATCAACATTTTTGTCGGCAGCCCGATCTGGATGGCGGCCCTGAGCACCATGGCGATCGGCGTTTTCAGCGCGCTGCTGCTGGTGGACCTCAAGCGCATCGTCGATGGCGGCGAGACCAACTACATCATGGCCACCATGGGCATTTACCTGAGCCTGTTCAACATCTTCCAGAGCCTGCTGATTTTGCTGGGCCTGATGGGCGGCGAGGAGTGATCTGTGGCGCAGGGGGCGTGCGGGCTTGCTTCCGCCTGCCTTCTGCTTGCACTCAGACTGCACCGAAGGTGCGCCTCATGGGCAATCTCGGTGCAGCTTGAATGAGCAATCTGGGGGGCCTTGTGCCCCCTTTTTTCTTGGCCCGTGAGCGGCTTTAAGGCCGACAATGCCTTCCACCATGTCCATCCATCCTGCAATCTCGCTCCTGCCCCGCTGGAGATGGCTCGCCCTCCTGCCGGCCTTTTTTCTGCTCAGCGGCTGCGAGATGCTGGGGCTGGAAACCCCCGGTATGGCCACGCAGCGCCAAGCCGCCGAGGCGCGCGCCGTGGGCGCTGCCTGCCGCCACGCGGTGCGCAGCATCGAAGACTGCTTTGCCTCCAACCCGCGCATGTCGAGGGCCGAAATTTTTGAGGGGTGGCGCGAAATGGACCAGCACATGCGCGATAACGAAATCCCGGGCATGCCGCAACAACCCGCTCCGCCTCCAGCCAACCCGACCGAGCAGATCTTGCCTGTGTCACCGGCTGGGGCAGTGGCTCCGGCACCCGCTGCGCCTCCGGCGGCCGCCCCGCGTGCTCCGGGCGCTCCAGCTGCAGTGGGCGCCGCCCCGGCTGCCCCGGCACCCTCGCCGGCGCAGCGGCCTGCAACACCAAGCACGCCCGGCGGGGCCACACCGGGTACGGTCGCCTTGCCACCGCGCCCTGGGCTTACACCCCCAGCGCCGCCTGCGCCCGCTGCGCCCAACCCGGCAGGCGCCCCTGCAGCGCCGGCGCGCTAAGCGAGAATCCTGGTGGCGCCTCAGCCGCCAGCCACGCGCTCGAACACCGCCATGCTCTCCACGTGCGCGGTGTGGGCAAACATGTTCACCACCCCAACCGCCGTGCAGCGGTAGCCCGCTTGGTGCACCAGCAGGCCGGCGTCGCGCGCCAGCGTGGCCGGGTTGCAGCTCACGTACACGATGCGCTGTGGGGGGCGCCAATCGAGTGCGCCGGCGACGGTTACGTGTGCTGCGGCGTCATTGGCCACACTGGCCTGCGCCTGCTGCCAGTCGGCCAGCGCTTTGACGAGCGCAAAGGCGCCCTCGCGCGGCGGGTCCACCAGCCATTTGTCGGCCACGCCATCAGCGCACAGCTGCTGCGGCGTGAGCTCGAACAGGTTGCGCGCCTCGAAGCGGGTGGGGGCCAACCCACCGCGCAGGCTTTGGTTCTCGGCCCAGTTGCTTTGGGCACGCGCCACCAGCGCCGCGCTGCCCTCGATGCCCAGCACCTCACGCGCTTGGGTGGCCAGCGGCAGGGTGAAGTTGCCCAAGCCGCAGAACCAGTCGATCACGCGCTCGTGGGCTTGCGGTGCCAGCAGGCGCACAGCACGCCCCACCAGCACGCGGTTGATGTGCGGGTTGACCTGGGTGAAATCGGTGGGCCTAAAAGGCATGCGCAGCCCGAATTCGGACAAGGCGTAGTCTAGGCGCGGCAGCTCAGCGGACTCATCCAGCAAATGGGCGCTGTCGGGGCCCTTGGGCTGCAGCCACCACTGGATCGGGGATTCGGGCGTGCTGTGGCTAAGTGCAAAAGCGCGCAAACGCGCGCAGTCGGCTGCGCTTAAGGGTTGCAGATGGCGCAGCACCAGCGCCGTGAGCGCATCGCCCACCGCCAGCTCGATCTGCGGGCAGGTTTCGCGCGCGTCCATGGCCCCGAACAGCTCGCGCAAGGGCAGCAGCAGCGCGCTCACCCGCGGCGCCAGCACCGGGCAGACGCGCATATCGGCCACATAGCGGCTCTTGCGCTCATGAAAGCCCACCAGCACCTGCGCTTTTTTGGCCACATAGCGCACCGATAGGCGGGCGCGGTAGCGGTAGCCCCAAGCCGGACCGACGATCGGCGGCAAAATGGATTCGGGCCGCACCTTGGCCAAGTGCCACAGGTTGTCTTCGAGCACCCGCTGCTTCATCGCCACCTGCGCCCCGGGCTCTAGGTGCTGCATCTTGCAGCCCCCGCAGGCCCCGGCGTGCAAGCCAAAATGCGGGCAACGCGGGCGCACGCGCAAGGCGGATTCGCGGTGGATGGCGAGCAGATCGGCCTGCTCCCACTGGTTTTTGCTGCGCCGCGTGTGGGCGCTCACCCACTCGGTGGGCAGGGCGCCGTCGATGAACACCACCTTGCCGTCGGGGCGCCGCGCCACGCCTTGGGCATCGAGGTCCATGGCATCGACGCGCAGCCACGTCGAGACCGGTAACGCGCTGGACGCCTGCGTAACCGGCGCCGGGCAGGCAGCAGGTGGGGTAGTGGCCGACTCGGGTTCGAGCTCGGTGCGTTCGAGGGCGCAGGCAGGTTCTGAGCGGGCCGTTGGTGCCAGAGCGTGTGCCATCAACGCCGGGGCAAGAAAGCCGTCGGGTCAACCGGACGACCTTGGCGCCGCACCTCAAAGTGCAGCTTGACCCGGTCGGCGTCGCTGCTGCCCATGTCGGCGATGCGCTGTCCTTGGCGCACCATTTGGTCTTCGCGCACCAGCAGAGCCTGGTTGTGCGCGTAGGCGGTGAGGAAGGTGTTGTTGTGCTTGATGATGATCAGATTGCCGTAACCGCGCAGACCCGACCCCGCATACACCACCCGGCCCGCCGCCGCCGCCAGCACCGGGTCGCCGGCGCGGCCCGCGATGCCGATGCCCTTGTTGCGCGTTTCGTCAAAGGATTCGATCACCGGCCCGGCAGCGGGCCAAATCAGGCTGATGGTTTCCGCAGCACCGACGGCTGGCGCAGGGGCGGGCGCAGCAGCCACCGGAGCCACCACACCGGGTGCTGGGCGCGGTTGTTCGGCCACAGCAGCTGGGGCCGGATCGGTGAGTGGTCGACCTTGAACATTGGGCGTGGCAACAGGTGCCGCCGCAGTTCCGACTGCACCCGGGGCAGGAACGGCACCAGCCGGAGCTGTGGCTAAAGCCCCAGGCGGACGATCCGCCGCCAACGCCACCACAGGCGGCACCACGCGCAACACTTGGCCAACCACGATGCGGTCTGGATTTGTGATGCCATTCCAGGCGGCAATGTCGCGCCAGCTTTGCCCCGTTTCCAGACCGATGCGAATCAAGGTGTCGCCCGGGCGCACCGTGTAAAAGCCCGGGAGGCCAGCGTTTTCAGCTCCGGCTGGCAACGGGGTAGCAGCCATCTGCACGGCGGGCTGCGGGCTGCGTTCGGTCACGGGAGCGCGTTGGGCCGTGGGTGCGGCGCAACCGAGCAGCGCCAGCGCCACCGCAGCCACACCGCCCCAAGCGACTGCGCGCGCCAAACCCATGCCTGTTCGGCGCGTACAGCCCTGACCACACCCAGCAGACTCAACCCATGCATTCATACCCGTACCTCATCAAAAGCCCAATCGGGCCGATGCACTCATCAGCCCAAACCCGATTTTAGGGGGACAAAGCGCACCGCATCGAGCACCTGCCGGCTCAAGCCCTGTGCCGTGCGCTCGATCAACACCAGATGCTGCTGACCAGGGCTGAGTTCCGTAGGCGCCACCAAGCGGCCACCGATGGCCAACTGCTCGAACCAAGCGTTGGGCAACTCGGGCCCGGCGGCGGCAACGATGATGCCCGCATAAGGGGCTCCAGCCGGGTACCCGGCCATGCCGTCACCCAACAGCAGATGCAGGTTGGGCAGGCGCAGTTCGCGCAGATTCTCACGCGCGCGCTCGTGCAGGCTGCGCAGGCGCTCGATGCTGTACACCTCATGGCACAACAGGCTCAGCAGCGCCGCTTGGTAGCCGCAGCCGGTGCCCACTTCCAGCACCCGCCCCAGCGGCAGCGGTCGACCGGTGCACAGCAGCTCCAGCATGCGCGCCACGATGGTGGGCTGCGAGATCGTCTGCCCCAAGCCGATCGGCAGGCTGATGTCTTCGTAGGCCTGCGAAGCCAGCGCGCTATCGACGAAACGGTGCCTCGGCACGGTGGCCATGGCACGCTCCACTGCCGGGTGCTGCAAACCTTGCGCCACCAAGCGGCGCACCAGCGCCAGCCGCACCGCTTCCGAATCGAGCCCGCCACCTTGAGGGGCTGGTGCAGCGGCAGGCGCGGTGCCGTACTTGCCCGCACTGCCAAACTTGGCCACCTGTGCGCCCGCAGCGCTGCGGGCCGCAGGCTGGGGCGTCAAGCCCGGAATCTGCGCCGGAAAAGCCGGGCGCGTGGCTGGGCGCGCCGCAGCGCCCGAAACCGGGCCGGCGCCACCGGCTTTGGAGCGGTTCATGGCTGCGCCGGCTCCGTACCAAGAGGTTTGGGCCTGTCTGGCGGCTGTGCTGCGGCTGTGCGCGGGTGCGCGCGCGACCACTGCGCCACCGACTGGCCCCAGTAGGCCAAGCGGGCATGGTCGGTGAGGTCGATCTGCAGCGGCGTGACGGTGACGTAGCCGTGCTCGGTGGCATGGAAATCGGTGCCTTCGGCGTCGTCTTTGGCGGGGCCGGCGCTGCCGATCCAGTACATGGTGTCGCCGCGCGGGTTCACTTGGGTGATCACGCGCTCGGCCGCGTGGCGCCGCCCCAGCCGCGCCACCTTGAAGCCGCGCAGTTCGCCCAAAGGCAGGCACGGCACGTTGACGTTGAGCAACCAGGGCTCGGCGGGGTGCTGCGCGCCAGACTGCGGCTGCAACGAAGGCAGCAGCTGCCGCACCAGCTCCTGTGCCTTGGCGGCTGCGGCGTCGAGGTGGCGCCAGCCCTTTTCGGTCTGCGAAAAGGCGATCGCTGGCACACCGAACAGGTAGCCCTCCATGGCCGCGCCCACGGTGCCGGAGTAGATCGTGTCGTCGCCCATGTTGGCGCCGTTGTTGATGCCCGAGACCACCAGGTCGGGCGTGTAACCCAGCAAGCCGGTCAGGGCGATGTGCACGCAATCGGCCGGGGTGCCGTTGACGTAGCGAAAGCCGTTCGGCGCCCGATGGATGTAGAGCGGGGAATGCAGCGTGAGCGCGTTGGATTTGGCGCTGTTGTTGTGCTCTGGCGCCACCACCTCGACGCTGGCAACCTCGCACAGGGCCTCGTACAAAGCCACGATGCCCGCTGCTTGGTAGCCGTCGTCGTTGGACAGAAGAATCTTCATTGCGCTCGATTGTAGAACGAGGTCGGCTGTGTCGCCTGCCACAACGGCCCCAACTTGGGCGGCAATGCGTTCCAGAAAATGGGTGTGGTCGAGCCCTACCACAGCCGTGCCGGGGCCACCGTGATCGGGCGCGCCGCCGTCACCGGCAAGGACGCCGACCGCTTCAACTTCAAGGTGCCAACGCTGCGCAACGTGGACATGACCTACCCCTACTTCCACGACGGCGGTGCCGACACCCTGACCCAAGCGGTTGATGTGATGGGCCGGTTGCAACTGGGCCGGCGCTTTACCGAGCGCGAAAACGCCGACATCGTCGCCTTCCTCAAAACCCTCACCGGTGAGCAGCCGCGCATCACCCTGCCGCATCTGCCGCCTTCGAGCGACGCCACCCCGCGGCCCCGTCCTTTCGCCCGCGACCGCTAATTTGCCCTGCCGCTGCGCACCCCAGCTTAGGGGTGTGCGCGGCTTGGCTTTGGGTGTCAACACCGGCAACTCACACACCGCCACTCAGATGTGGCGGTTTTTTTATGCCCAAAAATCAGGGTTTACCCGCGCCAGCGACCCCTGAGTCGCGCAAACGACGGCCATGCAGGCCGCGCGGCGCCTACAATGGCGCACCCATTAATCTGACAGTTTGTCGTAAGTTTAGGCACGCGCCCGTGCCTCCCTCAATCACCGCAATACCGCATGAAAACCCCCGCATCGCTACTGGAACAACACGGCCCACGCGAGGCCATGGAATACGACGTGGTCGTGGTCGGCGGCGGCCCGGCCGGGCTGGCTTGCGCCATCCGTCTCAAGCAGTTGGCGGCCGAAAAAGGGGCCGAGTTGAGCGTCTGCGTGCTGGAAAAGGGCTCCGAACCCGGGGCGCATATTTTGTCGGGCGCGGTCATGGACCCGCGTGCCCTGAGCGAGCTGCTGCCCGACTGGAAAGAGCGCGGGGCGCCCTTGCACCAGAGCGTGAGCGGCGACGACGTGCTGTTTTTGAAAGAAAAATCGGCCACCCGCACCCCGGACTGGCTGGTGCCGCGCAATTTTCACAACCACGGCTGCTACGTGATCAGCCTTGGGGCGGTGTGCAAGTGGCTGGGCGAGCAGGCCGAAGCGCTGGGCGTGGAGATTTTTCCCGGCTTTTCTGCGGCCGAGCTGCTGTACACCGAATCCGGCGCGGTCAAGGGCGTGGCCACCGGCCACCTGGGGTTGGGCAAAGACGGGCAACCGGGGCCCGACTTCCAACTGGGCATGGAGTTGCACGCCAAATACACCGTCTTTGCCGAGGGTGCGCGCGGCCACTTGGGCAAGCAGTTGATCGAGCGCTTTGCGCTGGATGCAGGCAAAGACCCGCAAGCCTACGGCATCGGCATCAAAGAACTGTGGGAAATCCCGCCTGAGCAGGCCAAACCGGGCCTGGTGGTGCACACCGCCGGCTGGCCGCTGGATGCCCGCACCTACGGCGGCGGCTTTTTGTACCACCTCGAGGGCAACCGGGTCACGCTGGGCTTCGTGGTCGGGCTCGATTACGCCAACCCTTGGTTGAGCCCGTTTGAAGAGATGCAGCGCTGGAAAACCCACCCCAGCATCTGCGCCCACATTCAGGGCGGCAAGCGCATCGGCTACGGCGCGCGCGCCATCACCGCCGGCGGCCTGCTGAGTCTGCCCAAAACCGTATTCCCCGGCGGCGCGCTGGTGGGCTGCGAAGCCGGCTACCTGAACGCCGCGCGCATCAAGGGCAGTCACGCGGCCATCAAAAGCGGCATGCTGTGCGCCGAGGCCGCCTTTGAGGCGGTGCAAGCCGGCCGCAGTGGCGACGAACTGAGCGCCTACCCGGCCGCGTTTGAGCAAAGCTGGCTCCACGAAGAGCTGGACCAGGCGCGCAACTTCAAATCGTGGTTCAAAAAAGGCAACACCGTGGGTGCGCTCATGACCGGCATCGAGCACTGGCTGCTGCCCAAAATCGGCCTCAAGCGCCCCCCGTGGACGGTGCACCGCCACGCCCCCGACCACAGCTTGCTGCGCCCGGCGGCCGAGTGTGCGCGCATCGACTACCCCAAACCCGACGGCAAGCTCACCTTCGACCGCCTCTCCAGCGTCTTTGTGAGCAACACCAACCACAACGAGCACCAGCCAGCGCACCTGACGCTGCGCGACGCCGCCGTGCCCGTGCAGATCAATCTGGCGCGCTACGCCGGACCCGAGCAACGCTACTGCCCAGCCGGGGTGTACGAGTTCGTTGCGGCCGATGGCGGCGGCGAGCGCCTGCAGATCAACGCCCAGAACTGCGTGCACTGCAAAACCTGTGATATCAAAGACCCGACGCAAAACATCGTCTGGGTCACGCCTGAGGGCGGCGGCGGACCGAATTACGCGGGCATGTAAGGCCCCCTGAGGCCCCTCGCAAGGGCTTCAAAATTCTGTGTTAGGGTAGATGGTGGCCACGTTTTTGGGCCCCCGCTGCCTAGCAGGGAACCAGAGCCGGGTGCTCAGTATCAAGCCGTCGCCGTTTTTCTTCAACCCTCAGGAGTCAACATGGATTTCTCTAAAGTTTTGGACAAGGCCTACCACGGCCTGCCCGTATCCGAAGTGGCCGAAGCCCCGGTCGATGCCTTGTATGGCGTTTCGGCCGCCGACGCGGAAAAGCTCAAAGCGGCTTTTGGCATCAAGACCGTGCGCGATCTGGCCACCAACAAGTACTTTCTCGCGGCACAAGCCATCGTCGACGAGGCCGACGACCTCGAAGATTAAGAGGCTGGGTGCAGCGTCTGCGGGCCCCTCCATCCGGACGGTGGCCCGTTTTTATTGCCCGCTGGTTGTTTCGTAGGCTCATTGCACCTACCAGACGCCTGCGCTGGCTGCGACTGCTTTCTGCGCTACAGTCATGCGCCATGAGCGCACCCCAATCCACCCCAAGCACCCCATCCGCTTTGGCTGCTTCGACCCCCCATGGCACCCCCACTGCGGCTGCCCCTTCAGCCCCCGCCCTGCAGCGCACGCCCCTGCACGCGCTGCACCAAGAGCTGAGTGCGCGCTTGGTGCCCTTTGCCGGCTACGAGCTGCCGGTGCAGTACCAGGGCAACGGCCTCGGGCTGCTGGCCGAGCACCTGCACACCCGCGCCAGCGCCAGCCTGTTCGACGTCTCGCACATGGGGCAGGTGCGCCTGAGCGGCCCCGACGCGGCGGCTGCGCTCGAAACGCTGCTGCCGATGGACGTGCTCGGCCTCGGGCTGAACCAGCAACGCTACGGCCTGCTGCTGGCCGACGACGGCGGCATCCTCGACGACCTGATGTTCGTCAACCGCGGCGACCACCTGTGGCTGGTGCTCAACGGGGCCTGCAAGGCCGCCGATCTGGCCTACCTGCAAGCGCGCCTAGGCCAGCGCTGCGCCATCGACGCCCTGCCCGAGCAAGCGCTGCTGGCGCTGCAGGGCCCACTGGCCGCCACGGCCTTGCAGCGGCTGCTGCCGGGGATTGAAAAGATGGTGTTCATGCAAGGCGCGGCGCTGCCTTGGCAGGGCCACGCGCTCTACGCCACGCGCAGCGGCTACACCGGCGAAGACGGCTTTGAGATCTCGCTGCCCGCAGCCGCTGCCGACGCCTTTGCGCGCGCGCTGCTGGCGCAACCCGAAGTGCAGCCGGCGGGCTTGGGGGCGCGCAATTCGCTGCGCCTCGAAGCCGGGCTGTGCCTGTATGGGCAAGACATCGATGCCGGCACCACCCCGGCCGAAGCGGCGCTGGGCTGGGCGATCCAGAAAGTGCGGCGCAGCGGCGGCGCGCGTGCCGGCGGCTTTGCCGGCGCCGAGCGCGTGCTGGCCGAGCTCGAAGGCCGCCAGCCGCTGGTTCGACGGCGCGTGGCGCTGCGGGCCAGCGAGCGCGTGCCGGTGCGCGAACCCGCGCCCCTGCTGGATGCTGCCAGCGGCCAAACCATCGGACAAGTGAGCAGCGGGCTGCTGAGCCCGAGCCTGAACCAGCCGATTGCCATGGGCTACGTGCCGCCCGAATACGCCGCCTTGGGCAGCCAGCTGCACGCCGTGGTGCGCGGCAAAACCGTGCCGATGACGGTCAGCGCCCTGCCCTTCGTGCCCACGCGCTACCATCGCGGCTGAAATCGCCGCCGAAATTTCGTACGCCCCCACCCGGGTCTGCGCGACCCAAAACTCCACCCCTTAGCTGCAAGGAAACCCTGTCATGAGCCTTAAGTTCACCCCCGATCACGAATGGCTGCGCCTCGATGGCGACTGCGCCACCGTCGGCATCACCGCCCACGCCCAAGACGCGCTGGGCGATGTGGTGTTTGTGGAACTGCCCGAAGTCGGCGCGCAGCTGGAACAAAAAGCGGTCGCTGGCGTGGTCGAATCGGTCAAGGCCGCCGCCGACCTCTACATGCCGGTGAGCGGCACCGTGCTCGAAGTCAACGAAGCGCTGCGCGCCGACCCGGCGCTGGCCAACACCGACCCGCTGGGCGCAGGCTGGTTTTTCAAGCTGCGCCTGAGCCAACCGGCCGAGCTCGACGCCCTGCTCGACGAAGCCGCCTACAGCCAGCTGACCCAGTAAACGCCGCACCGCACCGCCGCTCCAACCCATCCCGCCCCACCCCGCGCCGCCCCATTCCCCCAGACCCGCCTGCGATGACCCACCCTGCCCTACCCAGCTTGAGCGAGCTCGAGCAGCCGACCGAATTCCACGCCCGCCACATCGGCTTGAGCGCCGCCGACGAGGCGCAGATGCTCGCTGGCATCGGTGCGGATTCGCGCAGCGCCTTGATCGGGGCCATCGTGCCGCCCGGCATCGTGCGCGCCGAACCGATGCAGCTGCCGCCGGCCGTGGGTGAGGCGGCGGCGCTGGCCGAGCTCAAAGCCATCGCGCAGCAAAACCAGCTGCTGCGCAGCTTCATCGGTCAGGGCTACTACGGCACCCACACGCCGGGTGTGATTCTGCGCAACATCCTCGAAAACCCGGCCTGGTACACCGCCTACACCCCCTATCAGGCCGAGATTTCGCAGGGCCGCATGGAGGCGCTGCTCAACTTCCAAACCCTGGTCTGCGACCTCACGGCGATGGACATCGCCAACGCCTCGATGCTCGACGAAGCCACGGCCGCGGCCGAAGCCATGACGCTGGCCAAGCGCTCGGTCAAGGCCAGCGGGCACACGATTTTGGTCAGCGCCGACTGCCACCCGCAGACCATCGAGGTGCTGCAGACCCGCGCCGCGCCGCTGGGCTTGGTGGTGCAGCTGGTGCATTCTGGGCCCGAGTGGCTGGCCGCGTTGCAGCAAGACGACTACTTTGCCGCCCTCAACCAATACCCCAGCAGCAGCGGTTGGCTGGCCGACTGGCAGGCCAGCGCCGACCTGATCCACGCCAAAGGCGCGGCGCTGCTGCTGGCCACCGACCTGCTGGCGCTGGCCGTGCTCAAGGCCCCGGGCGAGATGGGGGCCGACATCGTGTTTGGCAGCAGCCAGCGCTTGGGCATGCCCATGGGCGCGGGCGGCCCGCACGCCGCCTTTTTGGCCTGCCGCGAGCCCTTCAAGCGCTCGCTGCCCGGCCGCTTGGTGGGAGTGAGCGTCGATGCCCACGGCCACCGCGCCTACCGGCTGGCGCTGCAAACGCGTGAGCAGCACATCCGGCGCGAAAAAGCCACCTCCAACATCTGCACCGCCCAGGTGCTGCCTGCCGTGATCGCCAGCATGTACGCGGTCTATCACGGCCCGCAAGGCCTGCGCCGCATCGCCGAGCGCGTGGCGCGCTACACCTCCATCTTGGCCGCCGGGCTCGAGCAGCTCGGGGTGCGCTTGCTGCACCACAGCGCCTTCGATACCCTCACGCTCGACTTGGGCAGCGCCGCCGCCGCCGAGCAGTTGCACCAGCGCGCCGTGGCCGCCGGCATCAACCTGCGCCGCCACAACGGCGAGCGCGCCGCCTGGGTGGGCATCAGCCTAGACGAAACCTGCACCCGCGCCGATCTGCACCGGCTCTGGGCCTTGCTGGCCGACGGCGCGCACGCGCTCACCTGCTTGGGCGAATTGGAACACGACACCGCGGCGCGCATCCCGCCCGCGCTGCGCCGACGCAGCGCCATCCTCGCGCACCCGGTGTTCAACCGCCACCACAGCGAAACCGCCATGCTGCGCTACATCCGGTCGCTGTCGGATCGCGATTTGGCGCTGGACCGCACGATGATCCCGCTGGGCTCGTGCACCATGAAGCTCAACGCCACCAGCGAGATGATCCCCATCACCTGGCCCGAGTTTGCCCACATGCACCCCTACGCCCCGGCGGCGCAGATGCAGGGCTACCGGCTGCTCGACGAGCAGCTGCGGCACTGGCTGTGCCAAGCCACCGGCTATGCCGGCATCAGCTTGCAGCCCAACGCCGGCTCGCAAGGCGAATACGCCGGCCTGCTGGCGATCCGCGCCTGGCAGGCTGCGCACGGACAGGGCCAGCGCGACATCTGCCTGATTCCGCAGTCGGCGCACGGCACCAACCCGGCCACGGCGCAAATGGTGGGGCTGCAGGTGGTGGTGACGCGCTGCGACGAAGCCGGCAACGTGGACATGGCCGATCTGCAAGCCAAGTGCGAGCAGTACAGCGAGCGGCTGGCGGCGGTGATGATCACCTACCCCAGCACCCACGGCGTGTTCGAGACCTCGGTGCGCGAGCTGTGCGCGCTGGTGCACCGCCACGGCGGCCGGGTCTATATCGACGGCGCCAACCTGAACGCGCTGGTGGGCCTGGCGGCGCCGGGCGAGTTCGGCGGCGACGTGAGCCACCTGAACCTGCACAAAACCTTTTGCATCCCGCACGGCGGCGGCGGCCCCGGCGTCGGCCCGGTGTGCGTGGTACCCGATCTGCTGCCCTACCTGCCCGGCCACGCCAGCGCCGCCGCTGCTGGTGCCTACACCGGCAGCGCCGCGCCTGCGACTGGCGTGGGGGGCAGCGCGGCTGCGCAGCAGCCAAGCGTGGGGGCCATCTCTTCTGCTCCTTTGGGCAACGCCGCCGTGCTGCCGATCTCGTGGATGTACATCCGCATGATGGGTGCCGACGGCCTGCGCGCCGCCACCGAGAGCGCCATCCTGAGCGCCAACTACATCAGCCGCCGCTTGGCCCCCCACTACCCCACCCTGTACGCCAGCGACAGCGGCCACGTGGCGCACGAGTGCATCCTCGACTTGCGCCACTTCAAGGAAAGCTGCGGCGTGATGGCCGAAGACGTGGCCAAGCGCCTGATCGACTACGGCTTCCACGCGCCCACACTCAGCTTTCCGGTGGCCAACACGCTCATGGTCGAGCCCACCGAGAGCGAGCCGCTGGCCGAAATCGAGCGCTTCATCGAGGCCATGATCGCCATCCGGGCCGAAATCAGTCAGATCGAAGCCGGCCACTGGCCGCGCGCCGACAACCCGCTCAAGAACGCCCCGCACTGCGCCGCGCAGCTCACGCGCACAGACTGGCCGCACCCCTACCCGCGCGAAGTCGGTGCCGCCTTGCACGGCAGCGCCTTGGCCGGCAAGTACTGGCCCCCGGTCGGGCGGGTCGATAACGTCTATGGCGACCGCAACCTGTTTTGCACCTGTCCGCCGCTGGAAGAGGTGCAATGATGGGCGATCGGGCTGCTTAGGGCGCCACGGCCCGCTTGACGCCAAGCGCCAGCGGCCGCGGCAAGTGGCGCAGCGAGCGCAGCAGATAGGGCAACAGGCGCAGCTTCAAACCGCTGACCGAGCGCGGCACCACGGCTTCGATCAGGTGCGGGCCCGGTGTGGCCAAGGCGTGTTCGAGGGCAGCCAGAAAATCCTCGGTGCTGCTGGCGCGGCGCGAGGGCACGCCCATGCCTTGCCCCAGCGCCACGAAATCCAGCGCCGGCTGGCTCAGGTCGAACTGCTGCTGCGCGACGCTGCCGCCGGCCTCGGCCCCGACGCGCTGCAGCTCCATGTTCAAAATCGCATAGCTGCGGTTGTTGAAAACGATGTTGATCACATGCAGCTGCTCGCGCGCCATGGTCCAGAGCGCTTGCAGGGTGTACATGGCTGAGCCGTCGCCGTGGAGCGCCATCACCGGCCGGTCCGGGCAGGCCAGCGCCGCCCCCACGGCGCATGGCAGGCCCTGCCCGATCGCGCCGCCGGTGAGGGTCAGCAGGTCGTGCGCCGGCGCCCCAGCGGTGTAGAGCGGCAGCAGCAGACCGGAGGTTTGCGCTTCATCGACGACGATGGCGCGCTCGGGCAGCAGGTGCCCAAGCGCTTTGCAGACCTTGTCGGCGTTGAACTTGCCGCTCGGGCGCGCGGGGCGCTGGACTGGCTGCAAGGCGGGCGTGGCTTGCGCCGCGCCTGCGGTGTGCACCAGTTGCTCTAGGCTGGCAGCCACGTCTTGCTCGGCGCTGCACAGGGTGTGCACGGTGCAACCATCGGGCACCAAGCGGCTGGCTTGACCGGGGTAGGCAAAGAACGAGACAGGCTCTTTGGCGTCGATCAAAATCAAATGCGCGAGCCCGCGCAATTGCACCGAGGCCAGTTCGGCCAAGTAGGCGATGCGCTCGATTGCGGGCAGGCCGGCCCCGCGCTGCAGGCGGGTTGGGAAGGTTTCGGCAAACAGCTCCACCCCGGCGTGTGCGGCCAAGCGCGCCGCCGCCAGCAGGGCCGGCTGGCGCAGTGCGCGCCCACCCAGCAGCAGCGCCTTGCGCCCCGGGCCTTGCAGCACGCGGGCCAAGCGCTCGAGGCTGGCGGTGCTGGCCAAAGGTGGCGCGGCAGCCAGGGCCAAGGCTTGCGGCTGCGCGCCCTCGCTCCACGACACATCGGCGGGCAGGATCAGGGTGGCCACGGCACCCGGCGGGCCGATGCAGGCGGCCAGCGCCTCGGTGGCGTCGTGGCACAGCGCTTGGGTGCTGGCCGAGGTGCGCACCCAAGCCGAGGCGTTGCGCGCCACGGTTTCGATGTCCGACTGCAAGGGCGCGTCGTGCTGCACGTGGCTGCGGGCGTGGTCGCCGACGATGTTGAGCAGCGGCACCCGCGCCTTGCGGGCGTTGTGCAGGTTGGCCAGCCCGTTGCCCAAACCGCAACCCAGATGCAGCAAGGTGGCGGCGGGTTTGTCGGCCATGCGCGCGTAACCGTCGGCGGCGCCGGTGGCCACGCCCTCAAACAAGGTGAGCACGGCGCGCATCTGCGGTGTGCGGTCGAGCGCGGCGACGAAGTGCATCTCCGAGGTGCCGGGGTTGGTGAAACAGGTGTCGATCCCGGCATCGACCAGGGATTTGAGCAAGGCTTGGGCACCGTTCATGGCGTGGCTTCTTGGTTGATGTGGCGCGCCGCGGCACGCGCCGTCAGGATGCAGGCGGGCAAAAAGGTGCCCTCGAGCGAGCGTTTGCCGCAGGCCCCGCCGCCGCCGAAACCGGCCGCCTCGCCCACGGCGTACAGTCCGGGCAGCGGCTGGCCGTGCGCGTCCAGCACCCGGCTGTGCAAGTCGGTCTGCAAGCCGCCCAGGCTTTTGCGGCTGATGAGCCGCAGTTGGATCGCGATGTAGGGCCCGGCCCCGCGCTGGCTCAAGGGGGCGGGCGCGCAGGTGCGCAGCCGATCGGGCCCCCAAAGGCGGGCGTGCAGAATGCGGCGGATCTGCTCGTCGTTGCAGTGCGCCAGCCCGGCGCTGAACTGCGCGTCGTAGGCGGCGACGGTGGTTTCTAGGGTGCCGGGGGCCAGATCTGGGTTGCCGGCCAGCGCGTTCATGCGCTGCGCCAGCTCGGGCAGCGTGTCGGCGGCGATGAAATGCGGGCTCTCGGCCAGCATCTGGCGCACCAGCCGGTGGTTGCCGAGCAGGGTTTCGCGCAAAAACGCCAGCCAGCGCCGCTCGCGGATCTGCAGGTTGTGTTCGGCACCCGAAATCGCCAGCTCTTTGGCGGCGATGCGCCAGTTGAGCAACTGCCACGTGTAGCCGCGCGGCTGCGCCGCCACCCGCTGGCACAGGTCGTGGGTGTCAAAACCGGTCACCAAAGGTTGGGGCCCGATGCGCCGCCCAGCGCTGTCGAGCCAGAGCGCCGATTTGCAGGGGATGAGCGAGAGCCCGTGGCCCTCAAAATGCGGCTGCGGATGCGGCACCCCGGCGGCGTAGTTCCACATCCGCCCAGCGTGTGTGACTTGGCCACCCAGGGCCTGCACGCGCTCGTGCAGCGCGCCATCGGCATAGGGGTGGGCGCCGTTGAGCAGTTCGCTCGGTGCAGCCGCGCCCGCGGCAGCCGTGGGCCAGTGGCGGCGCACCTGCTCCAAGCTGCCGTTGATGCCGCCGGTGGCCACCACCACCTGCTCGGCTTCAAAATGCTGCTCGGCCCCGCTGCTTTCGTCGATGGCGAGGGCACCGCTGATGCGGCCCGCCTGCTGCGTGAGTTCGGTCACGCGGTGCCGGTGCCGCAGCTGCAGCCGTGGTGCGCCGCTGCTGTGCCCGGCTTGCTGCAGGGCGGCGATCACGGTTTGGGTGAGGTGCGCGGCGGTGCCCCACAGCACGTGGTAACGCGGCAGGCTGTTGCCCTCGCCGTACTGGCCGCGCTCGACCCAGTTGACAGCAGGCAAAAAGCGCAGGCCCAGCCCGAGCAACCACTCATAGACCTCGGGCGTGCTGCGCTGCACGTAGTGTTCGGCCCAGCGCCGCGGCCACAGCTCGCTGGCATCGAGCTCGCCAAAGCGCAGCCAGTCTTGCAGCGCGCGCTCGGGGCTGTCGGGGATGCGCTTGCGCCGCTGCAGCGGGGTATCGACCAAGCACATGCCGCCAAAGGCCCAACGCGCCAGGCCGCCTAGGCGCTGCGGGGTGTCGCGGTCGAGCAGCGTGACGCTGCGGCCAGCGCGCAGGCACTCCAAGGCCGTGACCAAACCGGCCAGCCCCGCGCCGATGATCAAGACTTCGCTGCGTGGGTGGCTAGGCATGGCGGGGCTGCAGGCTGGGTGGCTGGCTGGGTGGGCGGCTGGAGTTTAGAGTTCTTCGATGCGCAAGGGCGGGTAGCTGTCCCAGCTCTGGCAACCGGGGCAATGCCAGAAATACTGGCGCGCCTCGAAGCCGCAGCCGGCGCAGCGGTAGCGCTTGAGCGGCTCGCAAGCGCGTTCGAGCGCGGGCTTGACGAGGTTTTGTTCTACCGGCGATCCCCATTGCGACCCGCCCAACCACAGGCTGGCGGCCACCAGCGAGGGTTCGCGGCGCAGGTGCTCGAGGTAGAGGGCGCGCGCGGCTTGCGCATCGTCTTCGAGGCTGACCAAGGCTTGGGTGACGTCGAGCGAGGCGACGTGCTGCTCGCTCCACTGCTGCAACAAGGCGCGCACGGCTGGCGTGCGCCCCAAGCGCTTGCCCCACAGCGCCAGATTGTGCGCCACCAGCGGCAAATGCCCCGGGACATGCCGCACCATGCCTTGCAAAGCCTCCCAAGCCCCTTCGGTTTGCTGCAGGCTGTGGCGCAGATCGGCCAACTGCACCCAAGCCCGCGCCGATTCGGGGATGCGCTGCACCAGCTGCTCGAGCAACGCCAGCGCCTCGGTGGTGTGTTGCTGCTGGCGCAAGCTGGCGGCTTGCTCACAGCGGTAATGCGCCAGCCGCAACTGAAAGCTGCCGCGGCCGGCGTCTTCCAGCAACTCGGCCATGGCGGCGGCCTGCTCCCAGTCGCGCGTGCGTTCGTAAATGGCCAGCCGCGCCAGCCGGGCATCGGTCTGAAGCGGCGTGCCCTCGAGCCGCAGCAGCGCCGCCTCGGCCCGATCGAGCAAGCCCGCTTTCAAAAAATCTTGGGCCAGCGCATGGCGTGCGCGCGCGCTCTCGTGCGCCGACAGGTCCGAACGCGCCAGCAGGTGTTCGTGCACCCGCACGGCGCGGTCGTAGTCACCGCGGCGGCGAAACAAATTGCCGAGCGCAAAGTGCAGCTCGGAGGTGTCGGGGTCGTTTTGCACGGCCTCGATGAAGGCATCGATGGCCTGGTCGTGTTGCTCGTTGAGCAGGTGGTTCAGGCCGCGAAAGTAGGCCTTGGGTGCGCGCCGGTTTTCCAGCCGCATCTGGCGCAAATCAAAGCGCGACGCCAGCCAGCCCAGTGCAAACGCAGCGGGCAGGCCCCAGAGCAGGCTGATCAGGTCAAATTCCATGAGGGGGCAGTTCGCCGCCGCTGGCTTTGGTTTCGGGCTGGTTGGCCGGTGGCGCCGCCGCAGCCCGCGCGGCGCGGCGCGCCCGCAGCCACAGCGGCGTCATGACCGCCACCCCCAGCGCCAGCCCCAGCACCAAGGCGGCCAAGACCACCAGCACCAGCGGGGCGTCCCAATAGGCGCCAAAAAACCAATGCAAGCGCACGGCGCCTTGGTTGTTGAGCGCGAACGCAAAGACGACAAAAAAAATGGCTGCCTTGAGCAGCCACGAGAGGTAATTCACGCTTGCCCCCAGTGGTGAGCAAGATTGTAACGGGCTGACCAGCCCGTCACACCAAGCCCGTCACACCTGCACCCTCTGCGCTAGGGCTGGGTTTTATGCAGAAGGGGTGCCGCCCCCGGCATCGACCTGCTTGCGCAGGGCTTTGCCGGGTTTGAAATGCGGCACGCGCTTGGCCTCGATGGCCACGCTCTCGCCGCTGCGCGGGTTGCGCCCCATGCGCGCCGCGCGCTCGCTGAGCGTGAAGCTGCCAAAACCGCGCACTTCCACGCGCTGCCCCTGGGCCAAGGCTTGCGCGATGGCCGACAGGATGGTTTTGACGGCCAATTCGGCGTCGCGCTGACCCAACTGAGCAAAGCGCTCGGCCAAAGCTTGCACCAAATCGCTGCGCGTCATGGCCGCATCAACCGTTGTTGTCGAGTTTGGCGCGCAGCAAGGCCCCCAGGCTGGTGGTGCCTGCGTTGCCCGCGTTTTGCTGGCTCAGGTTGGCCATGGCCTCTTGCTGCTCGGCCATGTCTTTGGCTTTGATCGAGAGCTGGATGTTGCGCGTCTTGCGGTCCACGTTGACCACCACGGCCGTGACTTCGTCGCCCTCTTTGAGCACGTTGCGCGCGTCTTCGACCCGGTCGCGGGCGATTTCAGAGGCCCGCAGGTAGCCGACCACGTCGGAGCCCAGATCGATCTCGGCCCCTTTGGCATCGACACTCTTGACCTTGCCGACCACGGTCGCGCCCTTGTCGTTCATCGACACAAAGGTGGTGAATGGGTCGCCGTCGAGCTGTTTGATGCCGAGGCTGATGCGCTCGCGTTCGACATCGACGCCCAACACGATGGCCTCGACCTCTTGGCCCTTCTTGAAGTTGCGCACCGCGGTTTCACCGGGCTCGTTCCACGACAGGTCCGACAGGTGCACCAAACCGTCGATGCCGGCCGCGAGGCCGACGAACACGCCAAAGTCGGTGATCGAGCGGATCGGGCCCTTGACGCGGTCGCCGCGCTTGGTGGCTTCGGCAAACTCGTGCCACGGGTTGGCGCGGCACTGCTTCATGCCCAGCGAGATGCGGCGTTTGTCTTCGTCGATCTCGAGCACCATGACCTCGACCTCGTCACCGAGGGCCACCAGCTTGTTGGGGGCGATGTTCTTGTTGGTCCAGTCCATTTCGGAGACGTGCACCAGCCCTTCGATGCCGGGCTCGAGTTCGACGAAGGCACCGTAGTCGGCGATGTTGGTGATTTTGCCGAACATGCGCGTGCTGGCCGGGTAGCGGCGCGCCACGCCCATCCAGGGGTCGTCGCCCATTTGCTTGAGGCCTAGGCTGACGCGCTGTTTTTCGGCGTCGAACTTGAGCACTTTGGCCGTGACTTCTTGGCCCGGCTGCACCACTTCGGACGGGTGGCGCACGCGGCGCCAAGCCATGTCGGTGATGTGCAGCAGGCCGTCGATGCCACCCAGATCGACGAAGGCGCCGTATTCGGTGATGTTTTTCACCACGCCGTGCACGATCGCGCCTTCGCGCAGGGTGTCGAGCAGCTTGGCGCGCTCTTCGCCCATCGAGGCTTCGACCACGGCGCGGCGCGACAGCACCACGTTGTTGCGCTTGCGGTCAAGCTTGATGACCTTGAACTCGAGCGTTTTGTTTTCGTAGGGCGTGAGGTCTTTGGTCGGGCGGCTGTCCACCAGCGAACCGGGCAGGAAGGCGCTGATGCCGTTGACCATGACCTTGAGGCCACCCTTGATCTTGATGCTGGTGGTGCCGGTGACGAAGTCGCCGGACTCGAGCGCGCGCTCGAGCGCCATCCACGAGGCCAGCCGCTTGGCCTTGTCGCGGCTCAGGATGGTGTCGCCGTAGCCGTTTTCGACCGCTTCCACGGCCACCGAGACGAAGTCGCCGGCTTGGACTTCGAGTTCGCCCTGATCGTTTTTGAATTCGGCAATCGGCACGTAGGCTTCGGATTTGAGGCCGGCGTTGACCACGACGTGGTTGTGCTCGATGCGCACCACTTCGGCGGTGATGACCTCACCTTGGCGCATTTCGGCGCGCTTGAGCGATTCTTCAAAAAGGGCGGAAAAAGATTCAGACATGGGGCTTCCTGGGCCGCGTGCGCCTTGCAAGGGAACGATCACAAGGCATGCGGCGGATACAAAAACGCAGGGCCAGCGGGCGCTGCGGGTTTCATGGTTGTGAACCCTCGGGCCTGCGGCTGTCAGAGGCAGCCGGCGGGGCCGTTGGGGCCTGAGTTACACGCCTGCCACCAGTCGAGCACCTGTTGCACCGATTGCTCGATGCTCTGCTCGGAGTTGTCCAGTAGGCGGGCGCCCTCGGCTGGCTTCAAAGGCGCGGCGCTGCGCGAGCGATCGCGCTCATCGCGCGCCTGAAGGTCAGCCAAAAGGTCTGCCATTGTAGCAGGGATGCCTTGCGCCATCAATTGCAGGTGGCGCCGCTGGGCGCGCTGCTCGGCGCTGGCGGTGAGATAGACCTTGAGCGCGGCATCCGGGAACACCACCGTGCCCATGTCGCGCCCGTCGGCCACGAGGCCAGGCAGGCGCCTGAAGCTGCGCTGCAGCTGCAGCAGCGCGGCGCGCACCTCGGGCAGCGCGGCCACGCGCGAGGCCGCCATGCCGGCGGCTTCGCTGCGCAAGGCCGCGCTCACTTCCTCGTCCCCCAGCCACACTTGCTGGCCCTCAAAGCGCAGCGGCAGCTCGCGCGCCAGCTGGCCCAGCGCGGCGGCGCAGCCCGGTTGCTGCAGGGCCGGCGCGCGGGTGTCGATGCCGGCGCGCTCGGCCGCCAAGCCCAGCAGCCGGTACAGCAGGCCGGAATCGAGCCGGTGGTAGCCCAAGCGCTGCGCCAGCTCGGTAGCCAGCGTGCCCTTGCCCGAGGCCGTGGGCCCGTCGATGCACAGCACCGGGATGTGGGCCGCATCGGTCTGGCAGACCGCGAACAGGGTCTCGAAAAAATCGGGGAAGGTCTTGGCGACGCACTTCGGGTCCTCGATCCGCACTTTGATGCGCGCCGGGTTGAAGGCGGCCAGGGCAAAGCACATCGCCACCCGGTGGTCGTCGTAGGTGTGGATGCTGGCGCTGCGCCAGCCGCTGCCGTCGGCGGGCAGGGGCTCGATGCGCAGATAATCGCTGCCCTCCTCGACTTGGGCCCCGAGTTTGCGCAGCTCGCAGGCCATGGCGGCCAAACGGTCGGTCTCTTTGACGCGCCAGCTGGCGATGTTGCGCAGCACGCTCGGGCCGTCGGCGTACAGCGCCAGCACGGCCAGCGTCATGGCGGCGTCGGGGATGTGGTTGCAATCGAGGTCGATGGCGCGCAGCGGCCAGCGAGCGCGGCGCACGAGCAGCGCGTTGGGCTGGCCCTCGACTTCGGCGCCCATGGCGCGCACGGCATCGACGAAGCGGATGTCGCCCTGAATCGAATCCAGCCCCACGCCCTCGATGCGCAGGCCCGCGCTGCCGGGGCTGGGCGGCGCGATGGCTCCGAGCGCCACAAAGTAGCTCGCCGACGAGGCATCGGCCTCGACGTGCAGCGCGCCGGGCGAGCGGTACTGGCTGCCCGCCGGGATGACGAAGCGCTCCCAGCCCTCGCGCTGCACCTGCACACCAAAGCGCGCCAGCATGGCCAGCGTGATGTCGATGTAGGGCTTGGAGATCAGCTCGCCCTGCACCTCGATCGCGATCGCCTGTTGCGCGTTCACCAGCGGCAGCGCCAGCAGCAAGGCGGTGAGGAACTGGCTCGAGACGTCGCCGCGCACCCGGATGGCCTCGTCCAGCCGCAGCGCGTGTTGCGCGCCGTCGCCCACGCGCAGCGGCGGGTAGCCTTCTTGGCCCAAGCACTGCACCGGGCAGCCGAGCTGGCGCAGCGCGTCGAGCAAATCGCCGATGGGGCGCTCGTGCATGCGCGCCACGCCGGCAAGCTCGAACTGCGCCCCTTGGGTGGCCGCCAGCAGCGCCAGCGCCGCCGTGAGCGGGCGCATGGCGGTGCCGGCGTTGCCCAAAAACAATTGCGCTTGGCGCTGCACCAGCTGGCCGCCGAGTCCGTGCACTTGCAGCGTCTGCGCGCCCGTGGCGTCGATGCGGCAGCCCAAGGCGCGCAAGGCCGCCAGCATGACTTGGGTGTCGTCGGACTCGAGCACCTCGTGCAGCGTGGTGCAGCCGGCGCTGAGCGCGGCCAGCAGCAGCACGCGGTTGGAGATGCTCTTGGAGCCCGGCAGCCGCACCCGGCCAGCGGCGCTCGTCAGGGGGGGCAAGTCGAGGAAGGCGGTTTGGTACATGGTGAAAAATGGGTGCGGTGGCGGCCTGCGGTGGCGCCACCCTAGGGCCGATGCGGTGGCGCGGTGCTCGGGGCAACGGGCGGTGTGCAGCCAGACGCCGGCTGCCACTGGCTGCGCAGCGCGCTGGCGTGGGCGATCAGCTTTTGCAGGGCGCTGCCGTCGCTGTGCTGCATGGCCGCTTCGAGCGCGTCGAGCGCGGCGCGAAACTGGCGCGACTGCGCCAGCACCTCGGCCGCGTTGGCTTGCAAAATGTCGCGCCAGATCACCGGGTCGCTGGCGGCGATGCGGCTGAAATCCCTAAACCCGGGGCCGGCCAGCTCCAGCCACTGGCGGCCGGCGCGCTGCTGCCCGAGCGCATTGACGGCCGCAAAAGCCAGCAGGTGCGGCAAGTGGCTCACGGCGGCGTAGGCGGCGTCGTGGTCTTGTGCGTCCATCAGGCGCACCTGCGCCCCCAGCGCCTGCCAGAGCTGCTGCGCGCGCGCGCTCTGCTGCGGCGCGGTTTCGGGCAGCGGCGTCAGGATCACTTGGCAGCCCCGGTACAGATCGGCGTCGGCGTGCTCGATCCCGGCCACCTCTTTGCCGGCGATCGGGTGCGCAGGCACGAACTGCGGCAAGTGCGCGCCCAAGGTGCGCCGGGCCGCCGCCACCACGTCGGCCTTGGTCGAGCCCACGTCCATGAGCAGCGCCTGCGCCCCGAGCAGGTGGCGAACGGCCTTGAAGGTGTCTTCAGTCGCCGCCACCGGCAGCGCCAGCAGCACCAGGTCGGCCCCCGAGACCGCCAGCAGCGCCGACGGCGCTTCGACGTCGATCACGCCCAGCGCCCGCGCCCGGCTCAGGGTGAGGGGCGATTTGCTGTAGCCCACCACGCGCCGCACCAAGCCGGCGCGCTTGAGCGCCAGCGCAAAGGAGCCGCCCATGAGGCCGCAGCCGATCAGACCGAGTTGTTCGAACATCACCGCCGCCCCCTTCAATCGGCCACCGGGTAGGCCCCGAGCAGTTGGTAAAAGGCACACAGGCCCTGCAACTGCTGCAAGGCCGCAGCCACGTGGGGTTGCGCGGGGTGGCCGGCGAGGTCGATGTAGAAGTAATACTCCCACTGGCCCGATTTGGCCGGGCGCGATTCGAAGCGCGTCATCGACACACCGTGCTGCTTGAGCGGCACCAGCAGATCGTGCACGGCACCGGGGCGGTTGGGCACCGACAGCACCAGGCTGGTGCAGTCGCGCCCTGAAGGCGGTGGCATGGCCATGGTCTGCGGCAGGCAGATCACGGCAAAACGGGTGCGGTTGTAGGCTTCGTCTTGCACCGCGTGCGCCACGATGTGCAGGCCAAACTGGGCCGCGGCGCGCTCGCTGGCCAGCGCCGCCCAAGCCGGGTTGGCGGCCGCCAGCCGCGCGCCCTCGGCGTTGCTCTCGACCGCGCGCCGCTCGGCCTGCGGCAGGTGCCGCGTCAGCCATTGTTGGCACTGCGCCAGCGCCTGCGGGTGCGCCAGCACGGCCTCGATGCCCTCGAGCGCGTTGCACTGGCGCAGCAGGTTGTGGCGGATCAGCAGGCTGACCTCGCCCACCACGTGCACCGGCGAGCGCAAAAACAGATCGAGCGCGCGCGTGACCACGCCTTCGGTGCTGTTTTCGATCGCCACCACGCCAAACTGCGCCGTGCCGGCGGCGGTGGCGTGAAAGACTTCATCGAAGCTGCTGCAAAAAATCAGGTTGGCGGCGCTGCCAAAATATTCCACCGCCGCCTGCTCGCTGAAGGTACCGGCCGGCCCCAACACCGCCACCCGCTGCGGTGCCTCCAGCGCCAGGCAGGCCGACATGATCTCGCGCCAGATCGCGCCCACGTGCTGATTCAGCAGCGGGCCGGCGTTGCGCGCCTGCAAGCCCTCGATCACTTGCGCGACCCGGTCCGGACGAAAAAAAGGCGAGCCTTCGGCGCGCTTGATCGCCCCCACCTGCTCGGCCACGCGCGCGCGCTGGTTCAAGAGCGCCAACAGCTGGGCGTCGAGCGTGTCGATCTGCAGCCGCAGGTCGGCCAGCGCTGGGGTTTGCACGACCGGGTTTTCAGCGACCGGGCTTGGCAGACCTGCCGGGCCAGCAACAGGCGCGGCGGCTGTTGGATCGGCTGGCCCTGAAGCAGCCGCGCTCGAAGAGGCAGGGTGAGGCAGGCTCATGGGGTGTGGTCTGCGGTGGGGTTTATGACTGGCGCTCAAACTCGCGCAGCCACTCCACCAGCGCTTGCACGCCTGCCAGCGGCATGGCGTTGTAGAGGCTGGCGCGCATGCCGCCCACCATTTTGTGGCCCTTTAGTTGCAGCAGCCCGCGCTCGGCCGCTCCGGCCAGAAACGCGGCGTTGCGCGACTCGTCGCGCAAGAAAAACGGCACGTTCATGCGCGAGCGGCAGGCCGGATCGACCCGGTTCTCGTACAGCTGCGAGCCATCGATGCAGTCGTAGAGCAGCTGGGCCTTGGCGATGTTGCGCGCCTCTACGGCGGCCAGCCCAGTCAGATCGCCCTCGCGCTGCGCCTTGATCCACTGCAGCGTCAGGCCGGCGATGTAGATGGCGTAGGTGGGCGGGGTGTTGAGCATCGACTGGTTGTTGGCCTGCAGCCGGTAGTCGAACACGCTCGGGCAGATCGGCAGCGCGTGGCCCAGCAGATCTTCGCGCAGCACCACCAGCGTCAGGCCAGCCGGACCGATGTTTTTTTGCGCCCCGCCGTAGGCCAGCGCCACCCGGCTCCAGTCCAGCGGGCGCGACAGCACGTGCGAAGAAAAATCGATCGCCAGCGGCGCCTCGCTGCCTAGGGCGCGCAAGTCGGGCAACTGGTGAAACTCGACCCCGTGCACGGTCTCGTTGCTGCACAGGTGCACGTAGCTGGCCTGTGGGCGCAGCCGCCAAGTGGCGGGGTTTGGGATGTGGGTGTAGCCGTCCGCCTTGGCCACCACCTGCGCGTCGCCGTATTTCAGCGCCTCTTCGGCCGATTTTTGGCTCCAGCTGCCGGTGACCACGTAATCCATCTGCCGCTGCGGCTTGAGCGCGGCCAGATTGAGCGGCAGCACCGCGTTTTGCGCCTGCGCCCCGCCCTGCAAAAACAGCACGCGGTAGTGGAGCGGAATCGCCAGCAACGCGCGCAAATCGGCCTCGCATTGCTCGATGATGAGGCCGTAGTCGCGGCCGCGGTGGCTCATCTCCATCACGCTCATGCCGCTGCCGTGCCAGTCGAGCATTTCGGCGGCGGCCTGTTGCAGCACCGATTCGGGCAGCGTGGCCGGGCCGGGGGAAAAGTTGTAGGGGCGGCTCATGGGCAATGGGGGCTAAAGGGTGGGCGCTGCGGCTCAAGCGCTGGGGTTGGCGTCGGGGTTTGCTTCGGGATCGGTGGCATCCGGGGTGGCGTCGGGGCTGGCCTCGGGGTCGGCGGCAGGCTCGGTGGCGGCGTCGTTTTCCACCACGCGCTGCAAGCCGCTGAGCTTGGCGCCGGCGTCGGTGGCGATCAGCGTCACGCCCTGGGTGGCGCGGCCCATCTCGCGGATTTCGGCCACCCGGGTGCGCACCAGCACGCCGCTGTCGGTGATGAGCATGATCTCGTCATCGGGGTGCACCAGCGTCGCCGCCACCACGCGGCCGTTGCGCTCGCTTTGCTGGATGGCGATCATGCCCTTGGTGCCGCGGCCGTGGCGCGTGTATTCGCTGATCGCGGTGCGCTTGCCGTAGCCGTTTTCGGTGGCGCACAGCACGCTGGCGCGCGCCGCCGGGGTGGTGGTGCTGGCTTGCGCGCCGCCCGCTTCGTCGGGCGCCTCGGCCACCAACATGGCGATCACGCGCTGGCCTTCTTCGAGCATCATGCCGCGCACCCCGCGGGCGTTGCGGCCCATCGGGCGCACATCGTTTTCGTCGAAGCGCACCGCCTTGCCGCCGTCCGAGAACAGCATCACGTCGTGGCGGCCGTCGGTGAGCGCGGCGCCGATCAGGAAGTCGCCCTCGTCCAGATCGACAGCGATGATGCCGGCCTTGCGCGGGTTGGAGAACTCATCCAGCGCCGTCTTTTTCACCGTGCCCATGGCGGTGGCCATGAACACGTATTGGTCCGCCGGGAAGCGCCGGTGGGCCCCGGTGAGCGCCAGCGCGACGTTGATCTTTTCGCCCTCGGCCAGCGGGAACATGTTGACGATCGGTCGCCCGCGGGCGCCGCGCGAACCCGAGGGCACCTCCCAGACCTTGAGCCAGTACAGGCGGCCGCGGTTGGAAAAGCACAAAATCCAGTCGTGCGTGTTGGCGATGAACAGCTGGTCGATCCAGTCGTCCTCTTTGGTGGCGGTGGCCAGCTTGCCGCGCCCGCCGCGCTTTTGCGCCCGGTACTCGTTCAGCGGCTGGCTCTTGATGTAGCCGCCGTGGCTGAGCGTGACCACCATGTCGGTCGGGGTGATCAGGTCTTCGGTTGACAGGTCGTGGGCGCTGTGCTCGATGGTGCTGCGGCGCGCGCCCAGCTTGGTCTGGCCAAACTCGGCCTTGATCGCGTCCAGCTCCTCGCCGATGATCACCGACACGCGCTGCGGCGTGGCCAAAATGTTGAGCAAATCGTCGATCTCGGCCATCACGGCGCGGTACTCGGCCACGATCTTGTCTTGCTCCAGCCCGGTCAGGCGCTGCAGGCGCATCTGCAAAATCTCTTGCGCCTGGGTCTCGCTCAAGCGGTACAGGCCGTCGGGCTGCATACCAAAGTCACGCTCCAGCGCATCCGGCCGGTAGTCGTCGGCGTTGACGCTGCTGCCGTCGGCGCGCGTGCGCGTGAGCATCTGGCGCACCAGCGCGCTGTCCCAGCGCCGCGCCATCAGTTCGGTGCGTGCGATCGGCGGCGTGGCCGACTCGCGGATGATGCGGATGAACTCGTCGATATTGGCCAGCGCCACCGCCAGCCCCTCGAGCACATGGCCGCGCTCGCGCGCTTTGCGCAGCTTAAACACCGTGCGCCGCGTCACCACCTCGCGCCGGTGCTGCAAAAAGACCTCGATCAAATCCTTGAGGTTGCACAACTTGGGCTGGCCGTCGATCAGGGCCACCATGTTGATGCCAAAGGTGTCTTGAAGCTGGGTCTGTTTGTACAGGTTGTTGAGCACCACCTCGGGCACTTCGCCGCGCTTGAGCTCGATCACCAGCCGCATGCCGGACTTGTCCGATTCGTCCTGAATGTGGCTGATGCCCTCGATTTTTTTCTCGTGCACCAACTCGGCCATGCGCTCTTGCAGCGTCTTTTTGTTGACCTGATACGGCAGCTCATCGACCACGATGGCTTGGCGCTGGCCGCGGTCGATGTCCTCGAAGTGGCATTTGGCGCGCATCACCAGCCGCCCGCGGCCGGTGCGGTAGCCCTCGCGCACGCCATGCACGCCGTAGATGATGCCGGCGGTGGGGAAGTCGGGCGCCGGGATGATCTCCATCAAGTCATCGACGCTGGCCTCGGGGTGGCGCAGCAGGTGCAGGCAGGCATCGACGACTTCGTTGAGGTTGTGCGGCGGGATGTTGGTCGCCATGCCCACGGCGATGCCGGTCGAGCCGTTGACCAGCAGATTGGGCAGGCGCGCCGGCAGCACCAGCGGCTCTTTTTCGCTGCCGTCGTAGTTGGGGCCGAAGTTCACCGTCTCTTGGTCGATGTCGGCCAGCATCTCGTGCGCGATCTTGGACAGGCGGATTTCGGTGTAGCGCATGGCGGCCGCGTTGTCGCCATCGACCGAACCGAAGTTGCCCTGGCCATCGACCAGCAGGTGGCGCAGCGAAAAGTCCTGCGCCATGCGCACAATGGTGTCATAGACCGCGCTGTCGCCGTGCGGGTGGTACTTACCGATCACGTCACCGACGATGCGCGCCGATTTTTTGTAGGGCCGGTTCCAGTCGTTGCCCAGCTCGTGCATGGCAAACAGCACGCGCCGGTGCACCGGCTTCAGGCCGTCGCGCGCATCGGGCAGGGCTCGACCCACGATCACGCTCATGGCGTAGTCGAGGTAGCTGCGCCGCATCTCCTCTTCGAGGCTGATGGGCAGGGTTTCTTTGGCAAACGAGGTCATGGCGCGGCAGGGTTGGCAACGGGAAGGCAATCTGCGATTTTAGGCGCTGGCGCTGGCGCGTCGTCTTAAACCCCGGCCAAGCTTTCAGACTTGGCCCGTGCAGCCCAAGAACCTAGGTCAAACCCTAGCCATGTTGCTGCCATGCAACATTGGTGACATCTACGGCACCGGCGCAGCATCTGTCTCGCGCACAATCAGATTCGCCACTCGATTCGCTTGTGGCACAATGTGTACACCTTCGGGCGAGGCTTCGTGCTTCGGTTGAATCTCAGTCCACCCGCTTTTAAAGAGGAATGCAATGAAAAAACTGAACAAAATCGCAGCATTGTTTGCCGCAGTTGCCCTGACCGCTGTTGCCGCCTTACCGGCACACGCACACAACCACGGCGCCCCCGCTACCGCCACGATCGACAACTGGCGCGCCACCGACGGCTCCGTCTGGCGCAGCGCCGACCGCCTGTGCTGGCGCAACGCCAGCTGGACCCCGGCCACGGCTGCCCCGGGCTGCGATGGCTTTATCGTGCCACAACCAGTTCCGGCTCCTGCGCCCGCTCCGGCCCCCGCTCCGGCTCCGGCACCCGCTCCGGCTCCGGCAGCCGCCCCGGCCCCAGCACCCGCTCCGGCCCCAGTCGCCGCTGCACGCGTCACCTTCTCGGCCGACGCCTTCTTCCCCTTCGACAGCGCCGTGCTGCAACCCGAAGGCCGTGCCCGCCTCGATGACCTGGTCGAAAAAATCGCCCCGATCAACCTCGAGGTCATCATCGCCGTGGGTCACACCGACTCCGTAGGTTCGGCTGCCTACAACCAAGGCCTATCCGAGCGCCGCGCCGAAGCCGTCAAGGCCTACTTGGTGAGCAAAGGCATCAGCGCCGACCGCGTTTACACCGAAGGCAAGGGCGAAACCCAGCCGGTGGCCGACAACCGCACCCGCGAAGGCCGCGCACAAAACCGCCGCGTCGAGATCGAGGTGGTGGGCACGCGCCGCAACTGATCCTGCTGGGCCTAGCCCAGACGGCTCGAAACCGCCCTTCGGGGCGGTTTTTTTATGGGGCAGCATTGCGCCCTTTAAACGCGATGCTCGCTGCACGCGCACCTGCGCGTAATTTTGTATGCACCTGCAAGCCCAGCCATAATCCGGCCATGGACAAACCCCTCAACGCCGACCCGGCCGAACTGGCCAAATTCTCCGAGCTCGCGCACCGCTGGTGGGACCCCGAGAGCGAATTCCGCCCGCTGCACCAGATCAACCCCCTGCGCTTGGGCTGGATCGAAACCCTCGTCCCCTTGAGCGGCAAAACCGTGCTCGATGTGGGCTGCGGCGGCGGCATCTTGGCCGACGCCATGGCACGCAAGGGCGCCCAGGTGCTGGGCATCGATTTGGCCAGCAAAGCGCTCAAGGTGGCGCAGCTGCACGCGCTCGAGGCCGAAACCCCGCGCGTCAGCTACCGCGAAGTCAGCGCCGAACAACTGGCGCAAGAGCAGCCCGCGCACTACGACGTGGTCACCTGCATGGAAATGCTCGAGCACGTGCCCGACCCGGCCTCGGTGGTGCAAGCCTGCGCGGCCTTGGTCAAGCCCGGGGGTTGGGTGTTTTTTTCCACCCTCAACCGCAACCCCAAGTCCTTCCTGTTTGCCATCGTTGGGGCCGAGTACGTGCTCAAGCTGCTGCCCAAAGGCACGCACGAATACGCCAAATTCATCCGCCCCAGCGAACTGGTGGGCCACTGTCGCGCCGCCGGCCTGCAAGCGCAAGGCATGCGCGGCTTGCAGTACAACCCGCTCACGCGCCGCTACTGGCTCGACGCCGACACCAGCGTCAACTACCTCGTGGCCACCCAAAAACCATTCGCATAAAACCCGCCGCATGAAATTTGCCCATGTACGCGCGGTGCTGTTCGACCTCGACGGCACCCTGATCGACAGCGCGCCCGACCTGGCCTGGGCCGCCGACCAACTGCGCCGCACGCGCGGCCTAGAGCCGCTGCCGCTGGCCCACTACCGCCCGGCCGTCGGCGCCGGGGCGCGCGGGCTGATCCACGCCGCGCTCGGCTTGGGCCCCGAACACCCCGAATTCGATGCGCTCAAACACGAGTTCTTCGACACCTACCAAGGCTGCATGCACCAGCGCACCCAAGCCTTTGAGCAAGTGAACGAAACAGTCGCCGCGCTGCTCCAATACGGCATGGCCTGGGCCGTGGTCACCAACAAAATCGAGCGCTTCGCCCTGCCCATCACCGCCGCGCTGCCGCTGTTCGCCAGCGCCGGCACGGTCATCGGTGGCGACACCACGGCGCATCCCAAACCGCACCCGGCCCCGCTGCTGGAGGCGGCGCGCCGGCTGGGCTGCGCCCCCGCGCACTGCATCTATGTGGGCGACGACCGGCGCGACATCGAAGCCGGCCGCGCCGCCGGCATGGCCACGGTGGCCGCGCTGTACGGCTACATCGGCCACGCCGACGACCCCCACACTTGGGGGGCCGACGCCGCCATCCATGCCCCGCTCGAACTGTTGAACTTTTTGCAATCGGGTGTACACTAACCCGCACTGGGGCTGCATTGGTTTCGACGTGGGAACGGATGCGCTGCGGGGCATGTCGAGGTTCTGTCACCTCGTTAATCAGCAGAAAAAAAGTAACTGCAAACGACGAACGTTTCGCACTCGCCGCTTAACCCGGCGAGCCTTGCAACAGTTGGCCAATGGGCTGGGCAAGGGCGGCAGCGGTAGCAATACCGTTGGCGTCCCGGCTGCAAGGTAATCTACATCGGCTGGCCAGCGCGCGGGCAACTTGCGCACTGGTAAGACTCAAGGTTGCTGGCAGGGTGTGCAGCGTGTCGCTGCGCGGCACACCTAGCGAGACCCAAATCAGACGACTACACATGTAGAACTGCACACAGATGGCTTGCGGACGGCGGTTCGATCCCGCCCAGCTCCACCAATACCCAAAATCCCAACCCTCATCGGTTGGGATTTTTTTTGCCCGTTTCCCCAGCGTTGGCGCGGCTCCCGGGCTTGGTCTCGCGAGCGCCACCCCTGCGAAGTCGGCGTTTTCGCCCCCGCTGACGCCTCTCTGTTCTCCGTTTTCTCTGGTGGTCACGCGAGCGTTCTCGAGGCCACTTCCTTTGCTGGCGCGGGTTTAGATGCGGTCGGTTGTGGTTGGCAACTCCTGTAGCGGTGGCGACCGAATCCCGAGCGGCCACAAAAAACCGCCCGTAGGCGGTTGCTGGCGCTGAGCGCGACGCGCTCACCCGGGTGGCACGAGCACGCGCATCTGGTCGCCCCAGCCGTTGGGCCAGGGGCGGCGCATAACCTTCTCCAGCACGGCGTCAGGCGAACCCGCCAGCCGTTCCACGACATCCGGGGCCAGGAGCGTCAGCCGCATGACCCGGCGTACCTGCGTCACGTCCATGCCTTCGGCCTCGGCGATCTCGGCTACTGATGCCGCCCGCTGCTCATCCAGCAGGCGTTGCCAGTGGTGCGCCAGTCCGAGCGCCCGCATCAACGCGGTGTCCTGCGCGGCCGACCGGGCTTCCCGCTCCCGGGTGGCCTCGGAGAGGAATTCCTGTGGTGCGTCCAAGGGCGTGATGACCTGCTTCTTCAAGCCCCGCTTCACCAGTGTCCAGGGTACGAAGGTTTCCAGTTGTACGCCGCCAGCCGGGCTCGGTAGTTGATAAGTGACCGGATCACCCTTGAACCGGCCCCGGTGCTTCTTGCTCATGCGTCCTCCTCAAAGCGCTTCACGATCTGGCGTTGCGCCTCCCAATCCACCGGCAGCGGGTTGCGCTGGAACCAGATCAGGTTCATCCGGCGCGGCTGCCGTCCGGTCATCAGCAGTTCGAGGATGTCGGGCGCGAGCAGGCTCAGGCGCATCAGTTCGTTGGTGACCGAGGGGTGTAAGCCTTCGGCCCGGGCGATCTCCGAGCCACTCTTCATCTCGCCGGTGTCCACGAGGTGCTGCCAGTAGAAACCGCGTGCCACCCCCTCCAACAGCGTCACATCGTGGACGTGGCGGTCATCGGCGGCCACGCGCCGCGCGCCCCGGCGGCGGAATGTCAGTGGCACGAAGGTTTCCAGTGTGTCGTCCATCAGGCCTCGACCTCCACCAGTTCTGCGCCGATCCCTCTCGGGGCGAATTCACCGATCAGGGCGTCCCACCCCAGTTCCCGCCATTTCACCTTGATGCCCTGCACCTCGCCGACGTGGACGAGGTCGATGCGCTCGATCATCAGGTTGGCGATGCGGTGGCGCTCCACCGGGAACAACTGATCCCACACGTCGTTGAGCCGTCCCATCGCCATCACCGTGGTGGCCTCGTCAACCTGTCCGCCGTTGCGCTGGATGTGGCGCACGACTGATGCGATTGATTCCGGGCTGGTCAGCACCGTGCGGATCTGGGCCACCACCGCCGCCTCGATCTCCGGTGCAGGCAGGCGTTCGTAGCTCTTGCCCGGTGCCCCGAACCGGCTTTCCGACTTGGACACGTAGTAGTGGTACTTGCGCCCGTTCTTGCGCGAGTAGGTCGGGTACATCCGTTCGCCCGAGGGGGCGTACAGCAGGCCGCGCAGCAAGGCGTCAGTACGCGACCTGATCTTGGTCTCCACCGACCGGGCGTGCCCATCCCTCGCCAGCACCGCGTGAACCTTGTCCCAAAGCTCCTGATCGATGATCGGCGGGTGAGCGCCGGGGTACCAGTTCCCCTTGTGCGACAACTCCCCCAGGTAGATGCGGTTGCGCAGCAGCTTGTGCAGGTACTTTTTGTCGATGCGCGTGCCCTTGCGGGTCTGGCCCTCCTGCGTCGTCCAGGCCTTGGTCGTGATGCCGTCGGCGGTGAGATTGACGGCGATCTGGGTTGGAGAACCGATGGTCAGCATCTCCTCGAAGATGCGGCGCACCACAGCCGCCTCGGTTTCGTTGATGACCAGGAGGCGGTTGTCGACGTCGTAGCCCAGGGGCGGGACACCGCCCATCCACATCCCCTTGCGCTTGGCGGCGGCGATCTTGTCGCGGATGCGCTCGCCGGTGACCTCGCGCTCAAACTGGGCGAAGGACAGCAGGACGTTGAGCATCAGCCGACCCATCGAGGTGGTGGTGTTGAACTGCTGCGTGACCGACACAAACGACACGCCGTGGCGCTCGAACACCTCGACCATCTTCGAGAAGTCAGCAAGGCTGCGCGTCAGGCGGTCGATCTTGTAGACCACCACGATGTCGATCTGGCCGCGCTCAATGTCCGCCATCAGGCGTTTCAGCCCGGGCCGATCCGTGTTGCCGCCTGAGAAGCCAGGGTCGTCGTAGTCGTCGGCCACAGAGATCCAACCCTCGGATCGCTGGCTGGCGACGTAGGCGTGGCCCGCCTCCTTCTGGGCGTCTATGGAGTTGAACTCCTGGTCAAGCCGTTCATCCGAGGACACCCGACAGTAGACGGCGCAGCGCTTGCGGGCGCGGGTAGCGGCAATCTCGCTCATCGCGCACCTCCCTTGCTCAGGCCAAAGAACAGCGGCCCCGACCAGTGCGCGCCCGTGATGTGGCGGGCCACCGCCGTCAGGCTCTTGAAGTTGCGCCCCTGGTACTCAAACAGCCCCTCGGCGGTGACTGTCACCCGGTGTTCGCGCTCGCCCCATTCGCGCAGCAGGATCGTGCCCGGCGCGAAATCGAACTCGCGCGGCTTGGCCCGCAGCTTGATCTTGGAGTGTTTTGCGCCGATGGCTTCCAGGCGCTGGCGGGTTGCGGGCGCAAGGCCACCGAAGGCTTCCTCCTGCAGCTTGTAGGCGAGACGGGACTCGACGTGCGTGCGGTTGGGGTAGTCCGGTCGACGCGGGAAATACCGATCCCACACCGTCCAGAGCTCGGACATCGGCAGGCAGGCCAGCTCCGCGATCCGTGCGGCGACGGATGCTTGTTTCTCGTTCATCACAACTTCTCCTCTTGATAGGGGGTTGTATGAACGCGCTGGTCGGGCAGGAAGCCAAGGCCAACTGCTCTCTGTTTTGGCTCATCCGCGACGAGGGTGCGGACGATGGCGGCCGCAAGGATGGCGGCGATTTCGCCAGCACGGGCGCTGGCGCTCATCTCCGTGGGAGATGCGAGTTCGAGGTTCTTCATGACGGCTCCGAGGAATTGCAACCGTCAGGGATAGTGAGCCTGATCTTCCGAAGCGGATGGCAACGCAGGGTAATCGTGACCGCCAGTCATGAATCCATTGCGCGTTAACGAAACAGTTGACAGGGTGCCTCTTGACCCTTTGCCGATCCTCAGAAGTCCTCAACTCCAGATCAGGCGCCAGGTTGCAACTCCACGCGCACTTCCCGTGGCTTACCGGCCCGCTCAACCGACAAGACGACAACATCTCCTACCTTTCGGTCGTCAAGACGTGCGAGCAGCTTGGCGACATCGTCGACGGGAGCGCCGTCTATGCCTGTGATACGGTCTCCCGGCACGATGCCTTCGGGGCCAACGGTGATACCGCTCAGCCCCGCCTTTTGCGCCGCTGAGCCTGGGGCGACACGGAGCACAAACACGCCTTGGGTACTGGTCAGTGCCTGCAATCGGCGGTTGAGCTGCTCGTCTACCTCGATCCCAAGCGCCGGACGGATGTATTTGCCGGTCTTGATGAGTTGTGGCACCACACGCATGACCGTGTCCACCGGCACGGCGAAGCCGATCCCAGCCGATGCACCGGAAGGGCTGTAGATCGCTGTGTTGATGCCGATCAGGCGGCCGGCCGAATCGAGCAACGGCCCACCCGAGTTGCCGGGGTTGATGGCGGCATCGGTTTGAATCAGGTGTTCGATGGTCACTCCGCCAGACTCCCCGGGTAGCGATCGATCGAGCGCGGACACGATGCCGGTGGTGAGTGTCCAATCCAGGCCGAAGGGGTTGCCGATGGCGAACACCTTTTGTCCCACCTTGAGGTCTGCGCTGGTGCCGACCGGAACGGCGGGCGGGCGCTGGAAGCCAACGCCGATTTTGAGCACCGCGATATCGTGGGCCGGACTCACGCCCACCAGTGCGGCTTGGTAATCGCGGCCGTCGGCCAGCTTGACCGTGGCATCCGACGCCCCCTGAATCACATGAAAGTTGGTAACGACATGACCGGCGTCATCCCAGATGAAACCCGAACCCGTCCCGCGCGGCACGGAAAAGACGTTGCGCGTCCAGACATCTCGTACCAGTTGGGACGTCGTGATGTAGACCACCGATGCCCGGGATTTCTCGAACAGTTCGATGGTGGCCTGTTCGTCAGCGGCCAGATCGCCACGCGGCGTGACGGTGCGCTCAGCGGCTTGGCGCGGGCTGAACCAGGCCTCGATGGCGGGCAGGAACTGCCAGAACAGCATGAGTGCGGCAACGCACGCAGTGATGAAGAGCCACCGCCGGACGAATTGATCCGGAGCTGGGCGTTGTGGGTAAGGATCGGGGTAAGCCATGACGGGGGTTCCTTTCGAGTGATTTAACGCCAAAGGCCGCTCAGGCCCCGGCGTGGTGGGCGCATCGGGTCGAACGACCTTAGCGCGAGATATTCCGTTTCGAACGGCAGGGTCTGCGATGGCTGAGGTGCCAACGCCATCAGGCGCGCGATACGATCCTCTGTCGTCGGATGCGTGCGCAACCAGGACGGTTCGGGATTGCCCCAACCGGGCAACATCCAGGCGCGCCACGAGCGGCTCACCCGCTCGATCTTCGCCAGCGCCGAGGCGAGCCCGTGCGGATCCCCCGTCAGCTCTACGGCCATCCGGTCGGCATCGAACTCTCGCACGCGTGACAGGCCCAACTGCGCGAGCAGTGCCAGTTGCGGCGAAGCGACCAACAGCAGTAAGCCAAGCCAGTTAATTTCTACGGCACCGGCCAACAGCACCGGCATACTGATCAGGAGCGTAATCTGACCCAGCAATGCCAGCAGGCTCGTGAGCCGGCTGATCGAATCAGCCAGACCCATGACACGCAGATCGTCTTGAGCAATGTGCGCGACCTCATGCGCCAGCACGGCTTGCAGTTCCCGGATACTCAGGCTGCGGAGCAGGCCATCAGTGAGGGCAATAGAGGCATGGCGCCTGAAGCCGGTGGCAAAGGCATTGACGATGCCGCTGGGCACATAATACGGAACCGGCGTATTCGGTAATCCGGCGCGCACGGCCAACTCCCGCAACAGCGACCAGATTGCGGGGGCTTCCTGGTAATGCAAAGGACGGGCGCCATAGAGGCGCAAGGTCATCGCGGAGGCGGCGGCAGGTTCGATCAGCAGGGTCAGTGCGCAGGTTGCCAGTGCCAGCCAAAGGCCAATCTCGCCGAACAGCAGACTGCCAGCGGCAGCTGCGATCCCCACCAGGGTCAAAACCAGCAGCGCGGTTTGAAAGCGATTGAGCCAGCGGTGCCTCGACCTGGCATCGTGTCGGCCGACTAGACCATAGGGGGTCATGCCTCCATTACTCGCTCTTGCGGTCATCGCGTTCACGCATGAGCCAATAGGTCAGACCCAAGGCCAGTACCGTCCCCGCCAGCGCGGCCACTTTGGCAGGATCAACGTCGGGTTCTAGGATGATGAACTTGCGGGCCAGTGCCAGGATCGCGATCAGAATGACGGTCTTGACCTGGATGATGCTTTCCTTGCGCAGAGCCACTTTGACGATCGAATGCTTGAATTCCATGGCGATCAGCAGCGTCATGGTGGCACCGAACACCAGCTGGAAAACCTTATGATCCAGTGGATTCAGCGCATCCATGACGAGCAGTGTGAACACCAGCCGAATCAACTGAATCAGCGAAATCACAATTACCAACGCGATGACGCCCGAAAGCGTGATGGCAACGAACTGCTCGAAGCGCTCGTAAACCGTCATCAACCGCCACTGGGAGCGTATCTCGTCAAGGGCCGTGTGGCCAGATTCTTTATTCATAAGCGTTGCGCTCTCTCTTTCAATGAAACGTTAATGGAACGGAGAGTCCGAGAAGACGACTCGATCACACCTGAATCACCGGGGCAATTGCGAAGCCACCCAGCGCATAATGTCCTGCGCGCCCATGGCGCCCGCCTGACGTGCAACCTCATGTCCCCCTCGGAACAAAATCAGGGTTGGAATGCTGCGAATACCGAACTGGGCGGCCAGGTGAGGCTCGGCCTCGGTATTTACCTTGGCCAACCTCACCTTGGGTTCAAGCAGGGAGGCTGCCTGCTCGAACTGCGGCGCCATCATCTTGCACGGTCCGCACCACGGCGCCCAAAAGTCAACCAGCAGCGGCAGGTCACTGCGCTCCAGATGACGGGCGAAGGTCGCTGTGGTCAGATCAATGGGTTCTCCGGTGAACAGCGGGTGCTGGCACCGCCCGCAATTGGGCTTCTCTGCCAACTTGTTGGCTGGCACGCGATTGATGGATTGGCAGTGTGGGCAGACGATATGAATGCTGTCACTCATGAGGTGGCTCCTTGGGACACAGAGGAAGTAATGGCTCCGGCAGTTGGGCCGCTGTGACATGGGGATTCGAGCTGTAGCCCTTGCGTCAGTTGCCGGATGCTGTATTCATCCAGCGTTTCCCGTGCGAGCAGTTCGCGCGCGCACCGCTCCAGCACTTCTCGGTTAATTTCGAGAATTCGGTATGCACGATCAAACACACCCATCACGATGTCACGGATGGCTTGGTCGATGCGTGTCTGAGTCGATTCGGCTACCCGGCAGCCACCCTGTACCAGTTCAGGCGCATCAAGAAAACGCGGCCTCTGTGCCTCAAAAGCAACGTACCCCAAGCCCTCATCCATGCCGAAGCGCGTAATCATATCGCGGGCGATGTCGGTGGCCCGCGCGAGATCGTCTGAAGCCCCTGTGGACAGCTCGCCAAACACGAGCTTCTCAGCCGCGCGCCCTCCCAGGAGCACGGCGATCTTGTGCTCCAGGTCGGCACGTGTCATCAGAAATCGGTCTTCGGTGGGCCGCTGCAGGGTGTAGCCGAGTGCACCGATGCCACGCGGAACGATTGAAATCTTGTGTACCGGATCGGTGCCGGGCAGCGCCAGCGCCACCAGCGCATGCCCCATCTCGTGATAGGCCACGGTTTCCCGCTCCTTGGGATTGAGTACTCGGTTCTTCTTCTCCAGGCCCGCCACGATGCGCTCGATGGCGGCGGTGAAATCCTGCAACTCCACGGCGGACGCTTTGCGCCGGGTCGCGGCCAGCGCGGCCTCGTTGACCAGGTTCGCGAGGTCTGCACCCGAAAAGCCCGTGGTCAGCGCAGCCACCTGTTCGAGATCGATATCCTGAGCCAGCGTCACCTTCTTGACGTGGACTTTCAGGATGTCCAGCCGTCCCTTCTTGTCGGGCCGGTCCACCAGCACCTGGCGGTCGAAGCGGCCGGCACGCAGCAGCGCCTGGTCGAGGATTTCGGGGCGGTTGGTGGCGGCGAGGATGATCAGCCCGACCGAGCTGTCGAAGCCGTCCATCTCCGTGAGCAGCTGGTTGAGGGTCTGCTCGCGCTCGTCGTGGCCGCCGATGGGGCCGCCGACGCCGCGCGCGCGGCCCAGCGCATCGAGCTCGTCGATGAAGATGATCGCCGGCGCCTGCGCACGCGCCTGTTCGAACAGGTCGCGCACACGGGCCGCACCCACGCCGACGAACATCTCGACAAACTCTGATCCGGAGATGGAGAAGAAGGGCACCGCCGCCTCGCCGGCAACAGCCTTGGCCAGCAATGTCTTGCCGGTGCCCGGTGGGCCGACCAGCAACACGCCCTTGGGAATGCGCGCCCCGAGCCGTCCATACTCCTGCGGATTCTTGAGGAAATCGACGATCTCAACCAACTCCGCCTTGGCTTCATCGACGCCAGCGACATCGGCAAAGGTCACGCCAGTGTTCTTCTCCATGAATACCTTGGCACGGCTCTTGCCGATGCTCAGGAAGCCACCCATGCCCTGCTTCTCGGCGAAGCGGCGGAACAGGAAGAACCAGACGCCGAAGAAGGCCACCGCCGGCAGAATCCAGGAGAGCACATCACGTAGCCAGGTGCTTTCCACCACCCGCGCATAGGGCACGTCGTACTTGGACAGCCGCTCGGCCAGGTCGGGTTCGACACGGGTGGCCACGATGGTGGTCTTGCCCCGGCTGTCCGGCGATTTCAGGCGCCCGGTGACCGTGCGGTCCGACACCAGCACTTCGGCGACGCGCCCCTCGGCCAGCGCCTTCTCGAATTCGCTGTAGGGCACGGGCTCGACGGTCTTGGCCGCCTGCCAGTAGTTCTGCAGCGTCAGCAGCAACAGGCCGGCGACGATCCAGTAGCCAATGTTCCATTGATCTTTCTTTTCCATGGGCAATGTTCCTCGCAAGTCGTGTCGCTAGAGAATGGGGGTGAACAGACGGGCCACCCCGTCGCGCAAGCGGATGGCCAGCGGGCGGGCGCGCAACGCCTTCGCCGATATCTCGCCCGACGCATCACGAGCGGCATCAAAAAGGGATTCCAGCCGCGTAGACAGCGCGGTGTCGTACACCTCCACATTGAACTCGAAGTTGAGGCGCAGGCTGCGCGCATCCCAATTGGCAGAACCCAGGCAGCACCACTGGCCGTCTATCAGCATCAGCTTGCTGTGGTCGAACGGGCCAGGCCGTTCGAAGATGCGTACACCGTGCTCCAGCACCTGCCAGTAGTGGGCGCGCGCGGCCCATTGCACCGTGGGATGGTCGCCGTTTGCGGGCGTCAGCACCTCGACGCGCACGCCGCGCAACGCGGCCGTGCTCAGCGCCGCGATCATCGGCTGATCGGGCACGAAGTAAGGTGTCCAGATGCGCACCGAATGCTTCGCCGCGCTCAAAGCGCCCATGAAGGTCCAGCGCATCCTGTCCAGGGCCTCATCGGGACCGGCCTCGATGCCGCGCGCCCAAGAGGTTCCTTGCTCATCAGCCGTTGCGGGCGGTTCGCCCCAGAAACCCTTGCTGAGCCGCTCGCCCGTGGTATCGCACCAATCATCGGTGAAGCACCGCATCAGATGCGCAACCACCGGCCCGCGCAGACGAAAGTGCAAATCGTGACAGGCCTGGCCCGGCGCATCGGGCCGCCAATACGGGCTGAAGATGTTCATGCCGCCAGTGAAACCCGTCTCGCCATCGATCACCAGCAGCTTGCGGTGATTGCGCAGATGCGCGCCATGCAGGCGCGCGGGAATCAATGTCGGGTTGAACGTCGCCGCCGGAACGCCGGCGCGTTGCAAGGCGCGGTAGGCGCTGCGGGGCGTCCAGCGGGCATAGACGTCATCGATCAGCACCCGCACTTGCACGCCGCGCTCATGAGCCCGGCGCAGCGCATCGACGAACTGCGCCCCGATGCCTTGGCTGTCGAAGATGTACGAGGCCAGGGCGACGCTGTACCGCGCCGATTCGATGGCGGCGAGCATGGCCGGGTAGGCCTGCTCGCCATCGATGAGCGGCTCGATGCGGTTGCCGCCGGTCAGCGACTGGCCGGTGGCGCGTCCCACCAGGTGGGCCAGACCGGCAAGCGGCGGCGATACAGCCTCGGGCATCGTGGGCGAGAGGTCCTGCCGAACAGCAGGATCTGCCCCCGGGAAGAGTCGCCGCGCCCGCCGCTGGTAACGGTTGATGCCGAACAGCCCATACAGCAGCGAACCGCCCAGCGGCAACAAGGCGATCAGCAGTATCCACAGCGTGGCCGATCGAGGGTCACGCTTGTAGATGACCGCGTGCCCCGCTGTGGGGATAGCGACCGCCAGCGACACGAGGGTGGCTGCCCATGTCAGCCCGTTGGGGGCGGACACGACAGCCTCCCATCGCTCAAGATTCGCCGCCCGCTGACTTCTTCTTGCGCGCAGGCTTGCTCGCGTCGCTAGGCGGTGCCTCGGCCACGTTCGCGGCATCGGGCTTCTCAGGCTCGGCCGGCTTCGCGGGTGACTCCTGGCGCTCGAAGACCACCCGTTCGGCCTTGTCGTCCCAGCGGGCGCTGGCGTGATCGGCCTTGCCGATACCGCCACCCAGCATCTCGCGCGCCAGTGCCGTCTCCAGCTCGCTGCGGATCAGCCGCTTGAGCTCACGCGCGCCGAACTCGGGCTTGTAGCCTTCCTCCGCGAAGTGATCGATCAAGGTCTGATCGAAGGTCAGCGTCACGCCCTGGCTGGCGGCGTTGCGGGCCACACGATCGAGCTGCAGGCCGACGATATGGCGGATCTCCTCCTTGCCCAGCGCATGGAAGACGATGATTTCGTCTATGCGGTTGAGGAACTCGGGGCGGAAGTGTCCGCGCAGCACGTCCATCACCTCGCCCTTGGTCTTCTCGTATTCCTCGCCGGCGGCGCCACGGGCCTTCAGCCGACGCTGGATGATGTCCGAGCCCAAGTTCGAGGTGGCGATGATGATGGTATTGGTGAAATCCACCACCCGGCCCTTGCCGTCGGTGAGCCGCCCGTCGTCGAATACCTGCAACAGGATGTTGTAGACGTCGGGGTGCGCTTTTTCGATCTCATCGAGCAACAACACGCTGTAGGGTTTGCGCCGCACCTTCTCGGTGAGCTGCCCCCCCTCGTCATAGCCCACATAGCCCGGAGGCGCGCCCACCAGGCGTGCCACGGTATGGCGTTCACCGTACTCGGACATGTCGATGCGCAGCAGCGCACCTTCATCGCCATAGATCGACTCGGCCAGCGCCTTGGCGAGTTCGGTCTTGCCCACACCCGTCGGCCCGAGGAACAGGAAGGTGGCCACTGGCTTGCCGCCTTCGCGCAGGCCCGCGCGCGCCAGACGCACGGCATCGGCCACCGCGCGCACCGCTTCGTCCTGGCCCACCAGGCGCTCGTGCAGCCGCTGCTCCAGATGCAGCAGCTTCTCGCGTTCTTCCACCGTCAGCTCGTTGACCGGAATGCCGGTCAGGCGCGAGACGATCTGCGCGACATGCTCGGCTTTGACTTCGGCGCTGCCCGAGGCGCGCTCGCGTTCCCATTCCTCGACGAGCTTCTTGAGTTCAGTCTCCTTGGCCTCGATGCGCTTGCCCAGCTCGGCGGCCTTGTCGTACTGCTTGCGCGAGGCCACATAGTCCTGCTCACGCCGCAGCTGGTGCAGTTCGGACTCCAGCTCTTGCACCGCCACCGGGCGGGCCGTGGCCGACAGCTTCACGCGTGCGGCCGCCTGGTCGAGCAGGTCGATGGCCTTGTCAGGCAAAAAGCGTGCGGTGATGTAGCGGTCCGACAACTCGGCGGCGGCGATGATCGCATCCTCGGTGATGCTGACCTTGTGGTGCGCCTCGAAGGTGTCGCGCAGGCCGCGCAGGATCATCATGGTCTGCGCTACCGTCGGCTCGGGCACCACCACCGGCTGGAAGCGACGCTCCAGTGCGGCGTCCTTCTCGATGTACTTCTGGTACTCGTTGAGCGTGGTGGCGCCGATCAGGTTCAGTTCGCCGCGCGCCATCATCGGCTTGAACACGTTGGCCACGTCCAGCCCGCCTTCGCCGCCACCCTGGCCTGCACCGACGATGGTGTGCACCTCGTCGATGAAGAGAATCAGCTCGCCCTGGTGCTCGGTCACTTCCTTGAGCACCTTCTGCACGCGCTCCTCGAACTCGCCGCGGTACTTGGCGCCTGCCACCATGGCGTTGATGTTGAGTTCGACCAGACGCTTGTCGCGCAGCGTCTCGGGCACTTCGCCGGCCACCATGCGCTGCGCCAACCCTTCGACGATGGCGGTCTTGCCGACGCCGGGCTCGCCGATCAGCACCGGGTTGTTCTTCTTGCGCCGGGCCAGCACTTCGATGGTCGTCTCGATCTCCTGCGCGCGGCCGATGACCGGATCGAGCTTGCCCTCGCGCGCCATCTTGGTGAGGTCGCGCGAATACTTGTCGAGTTCCGGCGTGTTGGTCGGCGTCTCGGCGCGGCCATCCTCGGCCCCTTTGCCGACCACCTTGCTTACCTGCTGGCGCAGCGCTTGCGGCGTGAGGCCGTAACGGCGCAGCAGGTTGGCCGCCAAACCTTCGCCTTCCTCGGCGAGCCCGATCAGGAAATGCTCCGGCCCGACATAAGAGTGGCCGAGTTCGTTGGAGGCCACGAAAGCACGGCTGAGCGCGTCCTTGACCCGGGGCGACACGCCGATCTCGCCCTCGAACGGCTTATCGCCGCGCTTGGCTTCGGATTCGATCTGGCGCTTGAGGTCATCGACCTTGATCTTGAACTGCCCCAGGATGGTCTTGACCACGTCGCTGTCGGATAGCGCCAGCAGCAGGTGTTCGGTATCGACTTCGGCGCGCCCGAACTCTGCAGCGTGTCGGGCGGCCTCCTGCAACAGGGCCTCGGACTGTTCGCTGATGCGGCTGGCGAGCCCGCTGCCGCGACGGCGCGCGGTGCCCGTACCAGCCGGGGCGGGTTCGCCGAACGAGGCATCGACCACCTCGTCGGTATCGGCCGCCATGGACGGTGCGTCGTCACCGATGCGGAAGAAGTCGCTGCCAAGGAAGTCTTCGAACAGCCCGCTGCGCGAGCCGAACAAGGCTTCCAGCGGTGAGACGGTGCGCTTTTGCTGGCGCACCAGTTGGCGATAGTGATCGTCACACAACAGCATGGTGCTGTGGCGACCATTGAGATTGGCTTCCACCCGCACCGTGGCGGGCTGGCCGCAGACTTGGCATTGTTTTCTGGCCATGCTGATGCTCCTGTAAAGATTGATCTGACGAGGCACCGCCGATCACGGTGCCTCATCTCTTTGTGGTTTTTGAGAAAAACGCGCTGCCCCGCGTCAGCCGTTGATCGGGATCGAGCGCCCCTGCTTGGGCGTACTGGCCTCGCGCTTTTCCATCGTGATCGTGAGCACGCCGTTCTTGAAAGCGGCCTTGATCGTGTCCTGGTTGGCATCGGCCGGCAGGTTCAGAGCGCGCTGAAAGCTGCCGTAGGAGCGCTCCACCCGGTGGAAACCGCCGTCTTTCGTTTCCTGCTCCTGACGCTTTTCACCGCGCACCAGCAGCACGTCGTTGTCGAGCGTGATCTGGATGTCTTTTTCCTCGACGCCGGGCACTTCCAGGGCGATCTTGTACTGCTTGTCGGTCTCCTGGATGTCCAGCGCCGGCTTCAGCATGCCCGGCCAGTCCGACGGCCAGCGTGGCATGGCCAGCGTCGGGAAACCGAAGCCTCGAAACGCGTCGTCGAACAGGCGATCGATCTCGCGATGCAATTGCAGGATGGGACTGACGGGCCCACCCGCCACCGGCAGGTCATTGCGCTGCACCGGCAGCGAGGCAGTGCTCTGTTGTTCTTCCTGCTCCTTTTTGAACCAGTTCCAGGGAGCTAATTTCTTGAAATCAATATCCATGTCATACCTCCAGAAATCAATTGATGACTCACTCAATCCGCTTGCCTGCGGCTATGGATAGCGCGCCCAGGCAACACGGGATGTTTCGCTGACTTCGGCTGCTCATCTGTGCGTATCACCTCCTTCTTTCTGCCTGCTTGGATCTTATCATTGATCCATCGATCGATTTCACTTTGACGAAACCGCCACGTCCCGCCGACCTTGAAGGCCGGAATCTCCCCGTGCGCGGCGAGCCGGTAAAGCGTCCGCTTGCCGACTTTCAAGTAGGCAGCCAACTCGTCGAGTGTGAAGATCGCCTGCTGGCGCGCTGTCATACCACCCCCACAAGTTCCGTCGTCACGCGGCCTCGCCTGAGGAAGTTCTTGCAAGACTTTGCAAGATATTGCGCCTAACATGCCGAAAGTCAAGAGTCAACATCCAGCGACCTGCTGGCCGATTGATGTGACTCAAATCTTCAAGGACGGTATGCCAGGGCGGGCCGGTCCGGCGCAGGGGACGGTGGGTTGATCGGGACCTTGCGGGCGCCGCCCACGGCCGCAGATCAAACACCGATCCTCACGTTGTAACCGAGCGCCCGCAGCCCCTTGCTCGTGCGCATGTTCCTTGGCGGAAACTCGTCTGGGCGCGCCCAGCCGACGATTTCCCCGAGACTGCTCAGGCCAATGTGCGGAATGGCCCAGTCGTCGCTGCGGATCGCGTTACCCAAGAAGCCCAGTGGCAGCGCAGGACGATTTTGGCCAAATCATCGAATCCACGTCCTCAAGGCCAAGGCGTTACTATTTAGTTCGGATTACGGACGCGGGTTCGGTTCCGTGTTCCACCACCATAATGTGAAATCCCAACCCTTATCCGGTTGGGATTTTTTTTGCCCGTTCCCCCTGTGTTGGCGCGGTTTCGGGCATCTGCCTCTTGAGCGCGCCCCTTGGGAAGTCGCCGTTCCAGGCGCGCTTTCCGCCGTTTTTCTCTCTCTGTTCTCTGTTGGTCTCTTGACCGTGCAAGTGCCGAAGTCCGCTGTTTTCGTGGGTTTGAGGGTCAGCAGTTGCGTTTTTCGTTTGCATAGCGCTGGCGACCGAAAACGGACAAGTGCGGGGGCGTCACGCACCCGTAGCCGGTTGCAGTGCGATGACCGCCATGCCGACCAATGCGATGGCCGCTCCTACGAAGTCCCAGCGGGTCAGCGCAACGCCGTCGACAAAGTGCAGCCAGACCAGCGCCACGGCGATGTACATCCCACCATACGCGGCATAGGTTCGCCCGGCGGCCGTTGGGTGCAAGGTCAGCAGCCAGGCGAACAGCGCCAAGGAAAGTGCCGCAGGCAAGAGCAGCCATGCCGATTTGTCCTGCTTCACGACCAGCCACGGCAAGTAGCAGCCGACGATTTCAGCCACCGCTGTCACGGCAAAAAGGAGGGCAATTTTCAAGAGATCCATCGTCACGCCTCCTGAAGTGCCTGGATCATCGGGCAGCGCACCTGTCCCCGTGCGGCGCAGCAGCGCTGCACCAGATCTTCCAGGACTGCCTCAATGCGGTGAAGATCGGCGAGCTTGGCGCGCACATCCGCGAGCTTGCGTTCGGCCTGTTCGCGGGCCTCGGTGCAGTGCGACCCATCCTCGAGCTTCAGCAAGTCGCCGATCTCGTCCAAGCTGAACCCTAGTCGCTGGGCCGACTTGATGAAGCGCACGCGTGCCAAATCCGGCTCCCCGTAGCGACGGATACCGCCAAGTGGCCGGTCAGGCTCCTGCATCAGGCCCTTGCGTTGATAGAAGCGGATCGTCTCGACATTCACCCCGGCGGCCTCGGCCAAGACTCCGATTGTCAGTATTTCGGTTGGTTCTTCCATAGCGCTTGACTCCGTACTTAAGTACGGAAGTAAGCTTAACCCATGAAACCAGATTCCCCCACTGAACCTCAAAGCGGCAGCGGACGCGGAGCGTTGTTGACAGGTGGTCTGGCCGCCATCCTCGCGTCCACCTGCTGCCTCGGCCCCTTGGTGCTAATCACGCTGGGTGTCTCCGGCGCGTGGATCAGCAACCTAACCCTGCTGGAACCGTATCAGCCTTTCTTCATCGGTGCGGCGCTCGTGGCACTGCTTTTCGCGTACCGGCGCATCTGGCGACCAGTTGCTGCCTGTGAGCCCGGGCAGGTGTGCGCGCTGCCACAGGCCAACCGCAGTTACAAGGCGTTGTTCTGGATCGTGGTGGCGCTGGTCATCGCTGCGCTCGGATTCCCGCTGATCGCGCCCTGGTTTTACTGAAAGGAAACTGCCGTGAAAAAACTCGTTGTCCTGGCGGCGTTGGCCGCGATGACCTCGCCCGTCTGGGCTGCCACCCAGAGCGTCACGCTGTCCGTGCCGGGCATGAACTGCGCCACTTGCCCGATCACGGTCAAGAAAGCGCTGACCAAGGTTTCCGGCGTCAGCAAGATCGACGTGAGCCTGGATCGACGTGAGGCCAGGGTCACGTTCGATGATGCGAAGGCGAACGTCGAGGCCCTCACACGCGCCACCAAGGACGCAGGTTTTCCGTCCACTTTGGTGGGAGCCGCCAAATGACGGCTGTGATCCTGGAATCGACGCTGACCTGTCCCGAGTGCGGCCACGCCAAGACCGAGACGATGCCGACGGACGCCTGCCAGTGGTTCTACGAGTGCGAGCAGTGTCACGCCGTGCTCAAGCCAAAGCCGGGTGACTGCTGTGTTTACTGCTCCTACGGCACAGTGCCATGCCCGCCGATCCAGGAGCGCGGCAAGGGCGGTTGCTGCAGTAGCTAATTACGCCAGTCGCAGCCGCTCACGCTGCTCGTCCCACCGCTGGGGAATGGCACGACGGCTGACGCTTTCCAATGTCACGCCCGCAGCCGCACCGGTAGCGCAGGCTTCAACGATGCTGGGTGCCAACTGTGCCAATCGGGCGATCCGGCTGGCACGACCCAGATCGAAGCCTTCAGCTTCAGCGATCTCAGTGATCGATGCGAAGCGCCCTTCGTCCATCAACCTTTGCCAGTGGTGCGCGAGACCGAGCGCGCGCATCAAAGGCGTTTCCTGCGCAGCCGCCTTCATCAATCGCTCGCGGCGAGCCTCGTCCAGGAACTCCTGCGGCGCGTCCAGCGGCGTGATGACCTGCTTCTTCAAACCCCGGCGCACCAGCGTCCAGGGCAGGAATGTTTCCATCTGCACGCCGCCAGCAGGCAGCGGCGTCTGATACGTCACTGGGTCGCCCTTGGCGTGGCCACGATGCTTCTTGCTCATACGTCCTCCTCGAAGGTGGCCATGAGCTGGCGCTGGGCTTGCCAATCGACCATCAGGCGGTTTCGCTGAAACCACATCAGCGTCAGCCGCCGTGGCTGCTTGCCCGCCATGAACTGCTCAATGATGTCGGGGGCCAACAGGGTCAGGCGCAGCAGTTCGTTGACCACCGAGTGGTGCAGCTTCTCGGCGCGGGCGATGGCCGAACCGCTCTGCATCGCGCCGGTGTCCAGCAGGTGCTGCCAGTAAAAGGCCCGTGCCACACCGTCGAGCAGGGTCACGTCGTGGACGCTGCGCTCGTCGGTGGCCACGCGCTGGACGCCCCGGCGTCGGAACGTCAGGGGCACAAAGGTTTCCATCGACTCGTCCATCAGGCTTCGACCTCCAGCAGTTCGGCACCGATGCCCCTTGGGGCGAACTCGCCGATCAAAGCGTCCCAGCCCAGTTCCCGCCACTTCACCTTGATGCCCTGCACCTCGCCGACGTGGATGAGTTCGATGCGCTCGATCATCAGGTTGGCGATGCGGTGGCGCTCGACCGGGAACAGTTGATCCCAGACGTTGTTGAGCCGTCCCATCGCCATCACGGTGGTGGCCTCGTCGATCTGGGCCCCGTTGCGTTGGATGTGCCGCACCACCGACGCTACGGTCTCCGGGCTGGTCAGCACCGTGCGGATCTGGGCCACCACCGCCCCCTCGATCTCCGGCGCGGGCAGGCGCTCATAGCCCTTGCCCGGCGCGCCGAACCGCGCTTCCGACTTGGACACGTAGTAGTGGTACTTGCGCCCGTTCTTACGCGAGTAAGTCGGGTACATCCGCTCGCCTGAGGGTGCGTACAGCAGGCCGCGCAGCAACGCGTCGGTGCGCGACCTGATCTTGGTTTCCACCGACCGGGTGTGACCGTCCTTGGCCAGCACCTCGTGAACCCGCCCCCACAGCCCGGGATCGATGATGGCTTGATGCACGCCCGGGTACCAACTGCCGTTGTGCGACAACTGCCCGAGGTAGATGCGGTTGCGCAGCAGCTTGTGCAGGTACTTTTTGTCGATGCGCGTGCCCACCCGCGTCTGGCCGTCCTGTGTCGTCCAGGCCTTGGTGGTGATGCCCTCGGCAGTGAGCCGTGCAGCGATCTGGGTTGGGGAGCCGATGGTCAGCATCTCCTCGAAGATGCGCCGCACCACCGCCGCCTCGGTGTCGTTGATGACCAGCAGACGGTTCTCGACGTCGAAGCCGAGCGGCGGCACGCCACCCATCCACATCCCTTTGCGTTTGCTGGCGGCGATCTTGTCGCGGATGCGTTCGCCGGTGACCTCGCGCTCGAACTGGGCGAAGGTGGCCAGCTTTCTCTACAATATGGTCTTGACTCCATATGGCATTAAGCCCATAATCAACCCATGACTTGGGCCGTTCTCTTCCACGATGCGTTTGCCACCGAGTTCAGCAGCCTGAAAGATGATCTGCAGGACGAACTGCTGGCGCATGCGCGTTTGCTGGCGCAATTCGGCCCGAACCTAGGGCGCCCGACCGTAGACACGCTCAAGGGTTCGCGGCACAGCCACATGAAAGAGTTGCGCTTTTCTTGGAACTGTCAGGTCTGGCGGGTGGCGTTTGCCTTTGACCCACAACGACAAGCCATCCTGCTGGTGGGTGGCGACAAGGGCGGCGCAGACCAGCGTCGGTTTTACAAACGATTGCTCAACGCAGCCGATGCGCGCTACGACGAGCATCTGGGCACGTTGGCCCAGCCAAGCAAGGAGCCACAAAATGGCAAAAACACTCGATGAACTCATGGCCGCGCTGCCCCAAGAGCGCCAGCAGCGCATAGAAGCGCGCGCCATGGAGCTGGCCACCCTCAAGGATCTGCGACTGGCGGCCCAGCAAACGCAAGAGCAACTGGCGGCCACACTGGGCGTGGGCCAAGACACGATTTCGCGGCTGGAAAAACGCAGCGACATGCTGCTGTCGACCCTGCGCCATTACGTGGAAAGCATGGGCGGCAAGCTGGAGCTGGTGGCGCAGTTTCCGAACCGCCCACCGGTGGTGATTCAGCACCTGAGCGAGGGTGCCAAAGCTAGGCGCAAGACGCGGGCAACGGCCTGAGCGCGGTCTTTAGGCAGGACTACCCCCCCATGTCAGAATTCTTGCCGCCTCCGTAGATGTCGGCTTAGTGGTAGCGAACGCAGCGGAACAGCCTATGCCGCTTGGCATTGGTTGCCGGCCCGATCAAGCCTTGACGGCGTTCAAGCGCAGCATCAGCGTCAGCGGATGGAGCGGTGAAGCCTGAAAACCGTAGTGCTCGTAGAACGCCTTGGTGCGGTCGTGGAGCGCGTGCACCAGCAGGGCCCGAACACCGGCGTTGTGCGCAACCGTCACCGCCCGATGCACTGCATCCTGCAGCAGTGCCCCGCCCAGCTTGAGGCCCTGTGCACGGTGGTCGACCGCCAGTCGGGCAAGCACCAGCACTGGAACTGGGTCTGGCATGTTGCGGCGCACGGCGCTGTTGGCAGCTTGGTGCGAAACAGCGCCCGCTACCAGCGCGTAGTAGCCGAAAACGCAGTGCTCCGGATCGGCCACGACAAAGGTGCGGCTCGCGCCACTCAACTGGTTGGCCAGAGCGCGGCGTTTGAGCCATTCGTCCAGCACCGCCTCGCCACAAGCAAAGCCGTCTAGGCGATGGGCCGTGGCCAGCGGCTGCGGCGCACCGAGCTGCAAGCTCATGCCGCGCCGGTGTCCCAAGGCGCCTTGACTGCCATGAGGCGCTCGAGCCCGGGATTAGGGCTGGGGTGCGCGTCGAGCATGGCCGTGAACTGCTTGAACTTGTCGGCGTCTAGGCGGAAAAAAACCTGATCCAACACCACGGCCTGAGCGCGGTCGCAGGCCGCTTCGAGCATGAAGTCGGACCGGTTCTTGCCGAGCAGACGGGCGGCGTGATCGATCAGATCGCGCTGTTCGGGCAGGGCCCGCAAATTGATGGCGGCGTCACGCATTGGTTTGCCCTATTCATGCATACACAACAGATATGCGAATTGTCGCGCAATGTGTAGCTTTTGTCAACACGTCTGTGCAGTGAATGGCGCAGGTAGCGACCTGCCGCAACGCCCTGTTTTCAGCGTTTTAGGTTCCAAGTCTGCCAGTCAACATCACAACTTGACGATGTGCGTCTCTTGTACTAACATCACCGCAATCAAAGCAACAAAATCGGTGCCACCATGACTGCCCTTGCATCGCCTCCTTCCGCCCGCTCTGCCCGACTTGGGCTGCGCGCCACCCCAGAACAAGAGGTGGTGCTGCGCCGTGCCGCCGAGGTGGCCCACAAGTCGTTGACCGACTTCATCCTCGACAGCGCCTGTTTGGCCGCAGAACAGACGCTGCTTGATCAGCGATTGTTCATGGTCTCGGGCAGCCAGTATCAGGCCCTGATGGATCTGCTGGAGCGCCCCGAACAGGACAACGAGGGTTTGCGCGAGTTGTTTGCCCGCAAGGCACCTTGGGATGCGAAGTGAGGTTGCGTGCACCGGAGCCACTGGCCGCGCCACATCGGCTGGCCGGTTTTGATTGCGGCAAACACGCGTTGAACGACTGGCTGTTGCGCCACGCCCGCCAAGCGCAAGGCAGCGGCTCGGCCAAGACCTTTGTCGTGACTGAGGACGATGGCCGCGTCGCGGGCTACTTCAGCCTGACCGTGGGGCAAGTCGATACGCTGGAGGCGCCGCAGCGCTTCCGCAAGGGAATGGGACAGTATCCGTTGCCGGTGGTGATCTTGGCGCGGCTCGCTGTCTCGGTGGTGGACCAAGGGCGAGGCATCGGCTTTAGTCTGCTACAGGATGCGATTCGCCGCACGCTGCTGATTGCCGAGCACGCTGGCATTCGGGCCATGCTGACCCACCCCATCGATGAAGAAGCGGCGCGTTTCTACACCCGGTTCGGCTTCATCGCCTCCCCGCTGCGCGAGCAGCAACTCTTGCTGCTGCTCAAGGATGCGAGGAGGGTCTTGATGGCCCTGAACGAGTTGGAAGTCAAGCGCTGCCAAACAGATTTATCGGGGCAATGACGCACCCCTTTACCCTCAATTGTGGGTATGATTACTAGGGCTTACAAGGAATTCGAAGAACGTGTCGGCGCCATCGAGCGTGGGTGCGGCGCCAAGGGCGACCGGGTGCGCGCCGAAATCCTCAAGAGAAACCTGCCGTTCTCGATCTCCGAAACCGAAGAGGCCTGCCCGGGCATCAGCCGCGACATGGTGCGCGTCGTCTTGCGTGCCATGAAAGCCGAAGGGCTGATCACGCCAACCGGCAAAGGCCGAGCGGCCAAATGGGAACAAACAGGGCCGATGCCATGAAGACGCTATCGGACAACCTGCGCCGTACCGGCGATAGCCGGACGATAGAGGGTGGGCGATCCGCCGGCACCGGCCCAATGAATCAAAAGGTTCTATCGACCACCAGCGGCGCGCCGTGGGCGATAGCAGCGCAAGCAGACCGCTCGACTTACAGGACGCACACGTGAGCGCCAACTTCCAACAACTTGCCAACTTCATCTGGTCCGTCGCCGATTTGCTGCGCGGGCCGTATCGCCAGCCGCAGTACGAGCGCGTGATGCTGCCGCTCACGGTGCTGCGCCGCTTCGATGCCGTGTTGGCGCCGAGCAAAGAAGCTGTGCTCAGGCGCTACGACGAGCTCAAGGCCAAGAACATCCCGAACATCGACGCCATCCTCAACAACCTAGCCAAGGATGAGGACGGCACCCCGCTGGGCTTTCACAACCACAGCCAGCTCGACTTTGCCAAGCTCAAGGGCGACCCCGACCACATCGGCCGCCATCTGGCCGACTACATCGCCGGCTTTTCCGAGAACATCCGCAAGATCTTCGAGCGCTTCGAGTTCGACAAGGAAATCGAGAAGCTCGAAGAGTCCAACCGCCTCTACCATGTGGTGGCGCAGTTCGCCGAGATCGACCTGCACCCACACAAGGTTGACAACATCACCATGGGTCTGGTGTTCGAAGACCTGATCCGGCGCTTCAACGAAGCCGCCAACGAAACGGCGGGCGATCACTTCACCCCGCGCGAAGTCATCCAGCTCATGGTCAACCTGCTGCTGGAGCCCGACACCAGCGTGCTCACGCAGGCCGGCGTCATCGTCACCATCTGTGACCCCGCCTGCGGCACCGGCGGCATGCTGGCCGAGGCGCAAAACTGGATTCGTGCGCACAACGAACAGGCCACGGTCAAGGTCTTCGGGCAGGACTACAACCCGCGCTCCTACGCCGTGGCTGCATCTGACCTTTTGATCAAAGGCCACAAGGATGGCCAGGTGGTGCTGGGCAACACCCTCATCGACGACCCGTTTCCGGACCAGCGCTTCGACTATCTGCTGGCCAACCCGCCCTTTGGCGTGGACTGGAAGGCGGAGAAAAAGGTCATCGACCGCTGGCCCAACTTCCGCGGCTACAGCGGCAAGCTGCCGCGCATCAACGACGGCGCCCTGCTGTTCCTGCTCTACATGGTGAGCAAGTTCCAAGACTACCAGACTAGCAACCGCGACAAGCCCGGCTCGCGCACCGCCATCGTCTTCAACGGCTCGCCCCTGTTCACCGGCGGCGCCGGCAGCGGTGAGAGCGAGATCCGCCGCTGGATCATCGAACGCGACCAGCTCGAGGCCATCGTCGCCCTGCCCGAGCAGATGTTCTACAACACCGGCATTGGCACCTTCGTCTGGGTGGTCACCAACCGCAAGGCCACACACCGCAAGGGCAAGATCCAGCTCATCGACGCCCGCGAGCGCTACACGCCGATGAAACGCAGCCTAGGCGACAAGCGCCGCTACCTCGACCAGGTTGCGCTCGACGCCGTCACCCGCGAACACGGCGCGCTGGAACACAGCCAGACCAGCCGCGTCTTCGACAACACCGATTTCGGCTACCGCCGCGTCACCGTACTGCGCCCGTTGCGGCTGCGCTTCCAGATCACCGACGAAGCGCGCGAGCGCTTCCTCAACACCTGCCCCGATCTGTACGATGCCTTGCAGGCCGTGCAGGACGCACTCGGCACCGAGCCGCTGCTGGACTGGAACCGGGCATGGACCACGGTGCAAAAGGTGTTCCAACATCTGCCGGACGGCGTCCAGGGCTGGGCCAAGGGCGCCAAGGGCAGCGCACAGAAGAGGATTTTGCGCGACTGCTTCACCGTGGTGGACCCCGAGGCCGCGCCGGTGATCGCCAAACACCACAAGATCGAGCCGTTGGACCGCGCCGCCCTGTTCCCCGCCCAGACCCTGCCCGCCGACATCACTAAGGAAGGGCTTCATGCCCTGCTGGGCCTGAACGCCGACGGCAGGGGCAAACACGTCGAGTACGAGCCAGACCCAGCGCTCAAGGATGCCGAGAACATCCCGCTGAAAGCAGACATCGTCAGCTACGTGCTGCGCGAGGTGCGCCCCTACGTGCCCGATGCCTGGATCGACCGCGAGACACTGGACGAGCAGGACGGCGGCATCGGCAAGGTGGGCTACGAGATCAACTTCAACCGCGTGTTCTTCCAGTACCAGCCGCCGCGACCGCTGCACGAGATCGATGCGGAGCTGGCCGAGGTGGAGCAGCGGATTCTTGAGCTGCTGCGGGAGGTGACGGAGTGAGCTGCACCTCTGTTCGAGTGAAATTCATATGCCGGCTCGGGTACGGTGATGCTTTGCCAAAAGATGAAGAGTTCGCCGGTGGTGTGGCCGTCTTTGGTTCGAATGGCCAGTACGCGACCACGAGTGCGAGAAACACCGATATTCCCGCCATCGTCTTAGGGCGCAAGGGCTCATATGGAAAGGTGAACTGGGCACCAGACGGTTGCTTCGCTTCAGATACAACCTTTTTCGTTGACGAACGTCTCACCGCTGAAAATCTGCGGTGGCTGTTTTGGAGTCTCCAGACGCTGGGCTTGGACGAGGGGTCTCAAGAAGCGGCGGTTCCTGGGCTAAACCGGGAGTCCGTGTATGAAGAGCGCATTTGCCTTCCTTCTCTTGCCAACCAAGTAACCGTCGCCAACTATCTTGACCGCGAAACCGCCCGCATCGACGGGCTGATCGCCGAGAAGAAACGCATGCTAACGCTGCTGGAAGAAAAGCGCGCCGCCCTCATCAGCCGCGTCGTCACCCGTGGCCTCGATCCCAACGCCCCGCTCAAACCCTCAGGCCAGCATTGGCTGGGCGAGATTCCGGCGCATTGGGAGATTCAGCCCATCAAGTACTTGGCGGTCGTCGGCAATGGCTCAACTCCTTCTGTCGAGAACGCTGACTATTGGCACGACGAGGGCTACCCTTGGCTGAACAGCTCGGTTGTCAACGTGTCACCGGTCACTAACGCAACTCGCTTTGTGACAGAGACAGCGCTGCGCGAATGTCACCTGCCAAAGATTCAACCGCCCGCTGTGCTCGTCGGGATCACTGGCCAAGGTAAGACACGAGGGATGGCGGCGGTGTTGGGAATCGAAGCCACCATCAACCAGCATGTTGCGTTCATCAAGCCACGCTCGCAAAAGCTCGACACTGAATACTTGTGTTATTCGCTGGGACATGCCTACGCATTTCTTCGCAGTGACAGCGATGGGGCGGGCAGCACCAAGGGGGCCATTACCTGTGAGCAACTGGCGAACATGAAGATTCCTGTGCCGCCAAGTAGTGAGCAAATCGATATTTGCACCCGCATAAGGCAATCGCTCGCTGTTTCGAAGCCTCTTCGCGCGGAGATCCAGCGCTCCCTTGATCTGCTGACTGAACGCCGCGCCGCCCTCATCACCGCCGCCGTCACCGGCCAGATCCCGCAGGAGGAGATGCGCGCATGAAGTTCGAAACCTTCAAGGCCGGCCGCTGGCAGCCGCGCTACCAGTACAAGAGCTTCGAGCCGGTGCCGGTCAACCACGAATGGACTTGGGAAAACGCCACGATCAACGCCTTGCTGGAGCAGGCCACCCGGGCGCTGGGGGAGCTGAACGCGTTTTCGCTGATCGTTCCCGACATCGATCTGTTTATCGAAATGCACGTGGTCAAGGAGGCGCAGACCTCCAGCAAGATTGAGGGCACGCAAACCGCCATCGACGAGGCCTTGATGCCCGAGGACCAGATTCGCCCCGAAAAGCGCAACGACTGGCGCGAGGTGCGCAACTACATCGACGCCGTCAACTTGGCCATCGACGAATTGCAGCGCCTGCCCCTGTCGAACCGGCTGCTTAAGCAGACGCACGCGACGCTGATGCGCGGGGTGCGGGGCGAGCACAAGCTGCCGGGCGAGTTTCGCACCAGCCAGAACTGGATCGGCGGCTCCGGGCTGACCGACGCGGCCTTCGTGCCGCCGCATCACGAGGCGGTGCCCGAACTGATGGGAGACCTAGAGAAGTTCTGGCACAACGAGGCGGTGGTGGTGCCGCACCTGGTGCGCGTCGCGATCAGCCACTACCAGTTCGAGACCATTCACCCCTTTCTGGACGGCAATGGCCGCATCGGGCGCCTGATGATTCCGCTCTACCTCATCAGCCACGGGCTGCTAGCCAAGCCGTCGCTGTACCTATCGGATTTTTTCGAGCGCAACCGGGCCAGCTATTACGACGCGCTGATGCGGGTGCGCACCAGCAACGACCTGATTCACTGGGTGCAGTTTTTCCTCAATGGGGTGACGCAGACCGCGGTCAAGGGGCGCGACACCTTTAGGCAGATTTTGTTGCTGCGCACCGAAGTGGAGCACGCGGCGCTGGACATGGGCCGCCGCGCGGCCATGGCCCGGGATGCGCTGAACCTGCTGTACCGGCGCCCCATCGTGGCCGCAGCCGACTTGGAGCGGGCGCTGGGCGTGTCCACTCCCACGGCCAATACGCTGATCAAGGCACTGATCGAGCGGCACGTCCTGGTGGAGATTACCGGCCAGCAGCGAGGCCGGGTGTATGCCTTCGAGCGCTACCTTAAGCTGTTCACAAGTTAAAGTTCGGGCTTAAAATTTAACCAAGACCCCGCGCTGATAAAGGAAACGAGCGATGAAGACCACCAGCGAAGCCGCGTTCGAAACCGCCATCGAGGCGGTCTTGCTGGGCGGGGGCTACGCGCGGGTCGAGGGCAAGGGTTTCGACCGCGAGCGCGCGATCTTCCCCGACGAGGCACTGGCCTTCATCCGCGCCACCCAAGGCAAGGTATGGGAAAAGCTGGAGGCGCTGCATGGCGAGCAGACCGGTGCCCGCGTGCTGGAATCGCTGTGCAAATGGCTGGACACCCATGGGGCGCTGGCCACCCTACGCCATGGCTTCAAGTGTTTCGGCAAAACGCTGCGGATCGCTTTCTTTCGTCCCGCCCACGGCTTGAACCCTGAACTGGAAGCCCGCTATCAGGCCAACCGGCTGGGGCTGACGCGCCAGTTGCACTACAGCCCTAGGTCGGAAAAATCGCTGGACGTGGTGCTGTCGGTCAATGGCATCCCCGTGGTGACGCTGGAACTCAAGAACCCGCTCAGCGGCCAGACCGCCGCCAACGCCATCCACCAGTACCGCCACGACCGCGACCCGCGTGAACCGATCTTCGTGTTTACCAAGCGGGCGCTGGTGCACTTCGCGGTGGACACCGAAGAGGCGCACATGGCCACGCGCTTGGCCGGTTCATCCACCTATTTCCTGCCCTTCAACCGCGGCATGGACGGCGGCGCCGGCAACCCGCCCGACCGCGAGGGACGCAACTACAAGACCGCCTACGTGTGGAAAGAGGTGCTGGAGCGCGACAGCCTGCTCGACCTGCTCGCCCGCTTTCTGCATCTCGATGTGCAAGAGAAGACCGCAGACGACGGCAAGAAGCTGCGCAAGGAGACCCTAATCTTTCCGCGCCACCACCAGTTGCAGGCAGTGCGCCAGATGGTGGCGGCTGCGGCCAGCGAGGGCGTGGGTCATAACTATCTCGTCGAACACTCGGCCGGAAGCGGCAAGAGCAACACCATCGCTTGGTTGGCGCATCGCCTGTCCAGCCTGCACAACGAACGCGACGAGCGGTTGTTCGACAGCGTGGTGGTCATCACCGACCGCGTGGTGCTCGACCGCCAGTTGCAAAACACCATCTACCAGTTCGACCACCGCCAAGGCGTGGTGCAAAAGATCGAGGAGGATTCGCGCCAGCTCGCCGAGGCGTTGGAGGCTGGCGTCCCAATCATCATCACCACGCTGCAGAAGTTTCCGTTTGTCTCCGGGCAACTGGCAAAACTGAGCGAGGAGCGCGGCGAAGGCGGCAAGAGTCATCTGCCAGCGCGCAAGTACGCCGTGATCATCGACGAGGCGCACAGCTCGCAGTCGGGCGAGACGGCGACCGAGCTCAAGGGAGTGCTGGGCGGCGCGCAGTTGCGTCGCAAAGCACAGGAGATGGCCGAGGAGGAAGGCGAAATTGAGCTGGAGCGTCTGTTCCGGTCCATGGCCAAGCGTGGCCATCAGCCGAACATGAGCTTCTTCGCTTTCACCGCAACGCCCAAGCACAAGACGCTGGCGATCTTCGGCCGCAACGGCGCACCCTTCCACCGCTACACCATGCGCCAAGCCATCGAGGAAGGCTTTATCGAGGACGTGCTGAAGAGCTACGTCACTTACAAGACCTACTACAAGCTGATCAAGAAGGCCGAGGACGACCCCAACGTCGAACGCAAGAAGGCGGCCAAGGCGCTGGCCCGTTTCATGCGGCTGCACCCGCACAATATCGGCCAGAAGACCGAGGTAATTGTCGAGCATTTCCAGCACTTCACTCGGCACAAGATCGGCGGTCACGCCAAGGCGATGGTGGTCACCGGCTCGCGGCTGGAGGCTGTGCGCTACAAGCAGGAGTTCGACCGCTTCATCCAAGACAAGGGCTACCCGATCAAGAGCCTGGTGGCGTTCTCGGGCACGGTGGAAGACGACAAGATCCCGGAGAAGTCGTACACCGAGGTCGAGATGAATGGTGGCATCAAGGAAAAGGAATTGCCCGACACCTTGGCCAAACCAGAATTCCGCGTGCTGCTGGTGGCCGAGAAATACCAGACCGGCTTCGACCAGCCACTGCTGCACACCCTGTACGTGGACAAGCGTCTGGCGGGCATTCAGGCCGTGCAGACGCTCTCGCGCCTGAATCGCACCCACCCGCTCAAGGACGACACCTTCGTACTGGACTTCGTCAATGATCCGGCCGAGATCCTAGAGGCCTTCCGCCAGTACTACGAAGGCTCGGTCATGGGCGAGCAGGTCGATCCCGATAAGCTCTACGAGGTCAAAGCCGCGATCGACGCTTCGGGCATCTACCTGCAGACCGAGGTCGCCGACTTCGCGCGTGTGTTTTTCGCGCCCAAGCGCCGCCAGAGCCCCAGTGACCACAAGACGATGAACGCGATTCTGGACCAAGCCGTTGCGCGTTTCGTGCAATTGCAGAACACGGCTGAGGAGGATGCCGAGCTGTGGCGCGGCAAACTGCAGGCCTTCCTCAATCTGTACAGCTTTCTGAGCCAAGTGATCCCTTATCAGGACAGTGACTTGGAGAAACTGTACTCGTACCTGCGCCACCTCGCGTTGAAGCTGCCCAAGCGCCGGCACGGGCCGGGCTACCAGTTCGACGAGGAGGTCGAGCTCGACTACTACCGGTTGCAAAAGATCAGTGAAGGCTCGATCAGCCTAAACGACGGGTATGCCAAGCCGCTAGACGGCCAGCGCGAAGTGGGGTCGGGCATGGTGCGCGAGGAGCACGTTTCGTTGTCGCGCCTGATCGACCTCATCAACGAACGTTTCGGCGGCGAACTCAACGAAGCGGATCAGCTGTTCTTTGATCAGATCGCCGAGGCGGCCAGCCAGAGCGAAGCTCTGCAGAGGGCGGCTGGGGTCAACTCCCGCGACAAGTTCCAGTTGGTGTTCCGGCAGGTGCTGGAATCGCTGCTCATCGAGCGGATGGAGTTGAACGAGGGACTGTTTACCAATTACATGGGCAAACCGGAGATGCAGGAGTTGGTCTCGAAATGGCTTGGCAGCCAAGTTTACGACCGGCTCTCTGCGGCAAACAAGGGATAACGCTTGGAGTCTATACGCTCATCTGGGATGCATAAAAAATGCATGACAAAACAACAGATTTGGAAAAATGACCAACAGAAATCAGCGGCAGGTGCCCACTAAGCGCGAAGTCTCCATCGTCCGCTCTTCGGCGGCCGAGTACTTGACCTTCGTCGCCACCAGCGGCCAAGGTGGCGTAGAGGCTGTCCATGCCGATGAAAGCATCTGGCTGACACAGAAAATGATGGCCCTGCTCTACGATGTCAACGTGCGCACGGTCAACGGGCACCTGAAAACAATCTTTGCCGACAGCGAGTTGCAGGAAGATGCAGTTATCCGGAAATTCCGGATAACTGCCGCCGACGGCAAAACCTACAACACCCAGCATTACAAGCTACCCGCCATCATCGCGGTGGGCTACAAGGTGAACTCCGAGCGTGCGGTGCAGTTTCGCAAGTGGGCCACGGGCATCATCGAGCAGTTCACCATCAAGGCCTACGTGATGGACGATGAGCGCATCAAGGCCGGCGGCTCCGTCCTCACCGATCAGTACTTCGAAGAGCAGCTGCAGCGCATCCGCGAAATTCGCCTCTCGGAACGCAAGTTCTACCAAAAAATCACCGACATCTACGCCACGGCGATCGACTACGACTTGACGGCGCAGGCCACCAAGCGCTTCTTTGCCACCATGCAGAACAAGCTGCACTGGGCCAGCGTGCAGGACCGGTTGTTCGAGAGCGACTTCGACCGGTTGCTCAAGCAGAGTGCACCCCATCACGACGGAGACTGAATCCCATGGCGACGAAAAAACCCACCAAAACCACTCCCAGCTGGAGCGACGTCAAAACCAAGTTGGCCGACTTCGACCGTGCCGGCCTGCTGGGGCTGGTGCAAGACCTGTACGCCGCCAGCAAGGACAACAAGGCTTTTCTGCACACCCGCTTTGGTTTGGGCGCTGATCCGCTGGAGCCCTACAAGGATGCGATCATCTGCTGGATCAACCCGCCGGACTATCGCCATCCAATCTCGGTCAGCAAGGCCAAGAAGGCGATCAGCGACTACAAAAAGGCGCTGGGCCAGCCCGAGGGCTTGGCCGAACTCTCGGTGTTCTACTGCGAGGAAGTGTTCGATTTTCTGGCCGGTTGCGGCATGGACGACGCAGGCTTTTTTGACTCGCTGGTGCGAATGTTCGAACAGGCGCTGAAATACGTGCTGGCCTTGCCAAAGGCGCAACAAACGGCATTCCTTGCGCGGCTGGATCGGGTGCGCCTGCTGGGGCAGAACGTTGGTTGGGGCGTGGGCGATGACTTCGACCATTTTTGGTCGGAGGCCGGGTTGGCGGCTGACGCATGAAACAGCGCCACAGGCGGGCTCATCTTGAGCCATCCGCGCTTGCGTGCCGCCTGCTGGTCGCTTGACCCGCAGCAAGAAGTCTGCTGTGTGCGCAATAGTTGCGACAGAAACCGCCACCTACGCGACAATGCGCCCATCTGATCGCTCCGATAGGCTCCCATGTCCGAACGCATCAACGCTCGCCTGTCGCGACCCTTGGCTGAATTCGTGCATCGAATGGTCGGCGAGGCGGGTCTTTACGAAACACCCAGCGAATACGTGCGCGACCTGATCCGCCGCGACATGGAACGGCGTGACGGCCAGTTTGTGCAGGACGCCATCCTCGCCGGTTACCGATACTTGGCGGCAGGTCGCATCTTTGCGTCCAGCGGCAACTTCAAGGCCGACATGGCGGCGCTCGACGAACTTCTGATGCGCCCGAAAAACGAAGGCGAATGATCCCGAAGGCCGTTTCCACATCCTCTTGCCACGAGACTATAAAAAGACTATATTCGGTCTTTATTAAGTCTGGAGCACGGCCATGCGCTACTCATCACAAGTCAAGCCCATCAGCTACCTTAAAGCCAACGCCGCCGAGGTTCTGACGCGGCTCGCGCAGCAGCGCGAACCGCTGGTCATCACGCAAAACGGCGAAGCCAAGGCGGTCTTGCAAGACGTGGCCTCGTTCGAAGAGACACAAGAAACGCTGGCCTTGCTGAAAATCCTAGCGCTGGGCAATCAGGATGTAGCCGCTGGCAAGGTCAGGCCGGTGGCCGATGTCGTTGCCCGCCTGCGTGCCAAACGCGCCCCAGTCTGATGGCAGGCGCACCGGCCAAGTTCGAAGTCCTGCTCACCGAGGGTGCAGAGCAGGACTTGGAGGCCATCCATGACTACATCGCCGAGTTCGACTGCGTCGCCAACGCCAACCATGTGCTGGATGAACTGATGCAGGTCGTGGAGAGCCTGTCGAGATTCCCCGAACGCGGCAGCTATCCGAGGGAGCTGGTAAATCTGGGCAGCAAAGAGTATCGCCAGACCTTTTTCAAGCCGTATCGCGTGATCTACCGTGTCACAGGCAGCCAGGTCATCGTTTACCTCATTGCCGACGGCCGCCGTGACATGCCATCCGTGCTTGCGCGCCGCCTGCTGGGCGCTTAACCCGCAGCAACCCGCACGCGTGCTACCCAATCCAGACAGCCGGTTTTTCGGGCGATAACCGTTCGCCACCACACACCATGCGTATTCCGGCGATCGTGACCGGTGATTCCGGGATCGTGACCGTGGCTGGTATTGCGCGCATTGATTGTAGGTTGTGGTTGGTTTTCTGGGTTTTGACTCCTTTGTTTCAAACGTGGTAGGTGGCTGTGGAGCTTGTGGGCGAAGGGGCACGCGGTGGGCAACTCGAAGAGTTGTCCACGGCAAGTGCCCTGGTGCGTCGCAGACGCATCGTCCACAAATCCACAGCCTCGCATTCGTGCCTTCCTCTGTCAGTCGGGCTTCAGGCGGCAGCGTCTGGGCTGGCGGGCGGATCGTCGGCCTTGGCCTTTGTACCCGTGCTCTTCTTGCGCAGCGACTCCCCGGTGAGCGTGAAGCGGTGGTGGTGCTGCATCAGCCGGTCCAGCATCGCATCGGCCATCGTCGCGTCGCCGATCCACTCGTGCCAATGCTCAATGGGCAATTGGCTGGTGATGATCGTGGCGCGGCTGGCCGCGCGGTCATCGATGATCTCCAGCAAGTCTGCCCGCGTGTGCGCATCCATGGCTGTCATGCCCCAGTCGTCAAGCAGCAGCACGTCGGTTTTCTTGAGGGTATCGAGCCAGCGCGTGAAGGTGCCGTTGGCGTGACGAATGCGCAGCTCCTCGCCCAGGCGCGGCACACGCTGGTAGTAGGCGCTGTGGCCGCGCCGGCAGGCATGCTGGGCCAGTGCACAGGCCAGCCAAGACTTGCCCGCCCCAGTGGGCCCGGTGATCAGCACCGCGTGCCCGGCGCTCACCCACTCGCCCAGCGCCAGGCTCATCACGGCGCTGCGCTGCACGCCGCGCGCAGCCCGGCTGTCTAGGTCCTCGATGGCCGCCTGCGGGTACTTCAGCCGCGCCAGCTTCAACAGCCGCGCACAGCGCCGGTCCTGCCGACTATGCACCTCGCGGTCCACCAGCAGCGCCAGACGTTCCTCAAAGCTCATGGCGCCCAGCCCGCTTTGGCTGAGCTGCTGCTCCAGCGCCTGGGCCAGCCCTTCGAGCTTCAAGCCGCGCAGTTGATTCAGGGTCGTATGCATCATCATGTTGTTCTTTCCTATGCTCTCTTGCCGTGGGTTCACTGGTAGTAGTGCGCGCCGCGCACATGCGCGTGTTGCGGGCTGGTCCACTCGGGCGTGGGGCTGGCCGCCAGCTGATCGCGCCGGTTGGCCAGAATGTCACGGATGTGGGTGTACTTGCACGTGCCCAGCTCCAGGGCCATGGCGCAGGCCGCTTCCAAGCGGGCGTCTCCATGGCGCTTGGCCAGCGACAGCAAGCCCAGGCAGGCCCGGTAGGCGTGCTCGGGATGGCGTTGACGCTCCAGCATCCTGCGCACCGTGGCCGCGCAGGCCAGGCCAATGCGCTCGCCCCAAGCAACGAGCCGCTCGGGCGTCCACTGGGCATGCGCTTGGTGGCGCTCGGGCAGATGCTCGGTGACAGTGGTGAAGCCGCCCCGGTGCGCGCAGCGCATGTGGCTGGCCACGCGCTGGCCGCGGTGCAGCACCTCCAGCGCGGCGGCCGTGACACGCAGCTCCAGCGCCTGCCCGACCAGCGCGTTGGGTACGCTGTAGCGATGGCCCTCGAATTCGACATGGCTGTCGATATGCACCCGCACGGTCTTGAAGCTGGCCCACTCCCAGGGCTGGGCGGGCAAGGCCATCAGCGCCGGCGCGTCGAGCTGCGCAAAGGCACTGGCGCGGCAGCCCGGCAGCTTTTGAAACGCGCGCTGGTTGACGTACTCCAGCAAAGGCTCAAGCGCCTCGTTGACCTCGACCACGCTGGCAAAGCGGTGTTTGCGCAGACGCGCCAAGATCCAGCGCTCCACCAGCTGCACGCTTGATTCCACCTTGGCCTTGTCCTGGGGGTGGTAGGCGCGGGCGGGCAGCACCGAGCAGCCGTAGTGGCGGGCAAAGTCCAGCACCGTGTCGCTGAGCTGCGGCTCGTAGCGGTTGGCCTGGCTGACCAACGCGCGGGGGTTGTCCGGGATGATCAGCTGGGGCACCCCGCCGTAGAAGGCTAGGGCCCGCGCCGTCGCGTGCAGCCAGTCGGCCGCACCTTGTGCGGGCGTAGCCAGCGCAAAGCAGTTCAAGGATCTGGACCGCTGGGACTGCCTGCTGCGCTACATCAGCGACCGCATCGCACCCGCCATCGGGCCGCCAAAGCCGCCTCAAGAGCTTGCGGCGACGGGGTAACTGCCGGATTTAGGGTCATCGATCCTGTGCCTGCGTACGAGATAATAAGAAAATCTTCATGGCTTTGATTTTACAAGACTATTTTTATTTCTCAGGCCCATTATCCAGCGCCAAAGATAAAGCAGAGGCCGTTTCGGCAGCACCGTCCGGGATGGGTTTACGGTACACCGTGTGGCGTTTGCCGGCGGCATCATCGCGCAGCAAAATCCCCTGCTCCACCCAGCGCTTGAGCATCTTCGAGGCTTTCAGTGTATCCACCCCGGCGATCTGACACAGGTCGCTGTTGGCCAAGGGACCGTGGCGGTCCATCCAGTCGCTCACCTGCTCCCAGATCGGCGGACGCTCCTCGTTGAGCAGGCTCACCACCACCGAGGGCTGGGCGGCGTCGCGGTTCTCGCCGTAGAAAGGCGGGTACAGGTTGGCCGCCCGCATCACAGCGAACATCATGCGCACCCCCTCACCGGCATCCACATTGGGTGGCTCGGGAAACTCCCGCAGGCTGCGGGCGATGAGCGGATTGCGGGCGAAAGAGCCGGCCTTGACCACATTAGACGGGGTGATGGTGCCGGGAAACAGGCCTGGACTTTCGATCTCGATGCGGTTGTCGAAAATGCGAATCTGGATGTCACGGTTCAAGCGGTAGTCGCGGTGGATCACCGCGTTGGTGATGGCCTCCTTGATCACCCGCTCCGGGTAGCGGTGCACCGTTTTGAAACCTGAATCCGCGAGGGTCAGCCCCGCTGCCAGCTCGTCCAGCACATAGACACTGGCCAGGGCAATCTGCACCGGTAGTGCGCCGGACAGGGTCTTGGGCGGTTTCAGGAGGTTGGGCACCTCCCCCGGCTCGATGCGGTTGCCCCGGTAGTGGAACACCCGCACATCGGCCCGCGTCTGTTGCGCCGCCAGCAGGCCGCCCGGCTCGTCGGCAAACAACAGCACCGCCGCCCGCACCGGTTGCAACTCGCCAGCCACCCGTTTCGCTAGGCCGATGCGAAACAGCCGGTCGGCCAAGTCGCCGGAAAGAAAGCCCCGGTTGCTCGCAAAACGATGCCAAGTGTCGGTCGCCAACAGCTCGAAGGGCACGGACACCGGTTCGGATTCGGCGCTGATGACGCCACGCCGGTAGGAGAGCTCGGTGATCTCGGCGGCGGACATCTCGCGGTTGCTGGCATCGAGGCGGGTCCAAGTGCCGTCGTCGAGGATCGAATGCACCTTGGGGCTTTGCGGCACCATAACCAGCAGCAGATGCCCATTGCTACCATCCCGTAACCGGCAAGCCACCCGCACCCAGCGCAGACCCTCCACCGCCGGCAGCAGATGGGTCAGGGTCTTGCGGCGCAGTTCATCCACCGCTTCGGGGTTTTCCGCCAGGCCATGCAGCCTCTCTGGCCCCGCGGCCTTGCCTAGGTCTTCCAAGCCCAGCGCCAGCGTGCCCCCAGCCGTGTTGGCGAAGGCGCAAATCGTTTCCAGCGCCTTGCCCACCATCTTGCCGGACACCCGCTTTGACTCAAACCGGGTCGTTTCCGGCTGGGCCAGAAGGGTGGCGAGCAGGGCTTGCGCCTGCAAGCCTGTGTATTCATCCACGGTGGCACTCCTTTGGGCCGCGAGGCAAAACGTGGCCGCTGCATTCGCGGGAGGCGATGAGGCTGAGCAGCGGCTCCGCCAGCAGCGCCGTCGCGCCTGCGCCGACCAATTTGGCGGCAAGATCAGGGCACTCCGGCCTCATTAGGGTACAAAGTAGAACATCAAATAAGCACAAAGCGGCCATCCAACAAAGCCTAACAGGCTAATATTTTGCGTACTGATAACACGCTCAATTGAGAAGGCGAAAAATGACACTGCAAGACTTATAAAAAAAATAACAAAAGGCGCCCACCACACCACCACCCAACCATAATATATTAGATAAACAATCCCGGTGAGCATGCCGACAAAAAAGCGAGAGCAGATTATCAACAGAAAACACAATGCAAGCTGGATCAAATACCAACTTTTGCACACCCTAGATTCATACTAATTACTGCTAGAATGAAGTACAGTTCACGGTGTCTCCAATTCTTGAACAGTTCGTTGTGATTGATCTGCGCGGCGCAGGGGTTGTGATAATAACTGGAGGTGCCACGTATTGCGGACCACGGAAAGGAAAAGTCGGCACCTTACCATCTGATGGGCCGCAAATATAGGTCATGCTGTACCAAGTTACCGGCCCTGGAAGTATGTCTGCAAGCGTACTGCCGGCATTACTATGACTCGAAATAACCCTATATGTACCACCACTCGCCATACAGCTTTCAGTTGCCGCAAGAAAGCATCTTTGAGAATCTATATTGCATTTCACGCTTCTTAAAGCAGTCCCATCTGGAGCCCTCATTTCAGTTACAGTAGGACTTGCGCACCCCACCAAAACTAAAGCAACAGCAATCGTTGCAATACCCTTCTTATAAAACATAGGATTTCCTTTTGTTGACAAGATCGGTCAGTCACAAAATCACCCAGCTTGCAGGCCGTCTATGGCAAAAACAAAAGTCAAATGCTGAAAGCGATCCGATTAACTCTTGCACGATGCTTGGCTTTGCACACGATCGACACAACACGCGCTGCTCGACTACCCCCTCCCCCCCAACGCCTTCGCAATTTTCCGGTCGGTTTTGTACTGGCTGAGCGCATACACCGACCAGATAGACGCGGGCAGCCAGCCGATGATGGTGATCTGCAAAATCAGGCATATGACGCCAGCGAACGGGCGCCCGATGGTGAAAAACTGCAGCCAAGGCAAGAAAATAGCCAACAACAAGCGCATACGCCCCCCAGTAAATTGAGACTCAAACAGCTTCACAGCCCGCAAGCTGTACTGCACCGTTTTATAACCGATTAACCCGTCTGCCCTGCAGGCCTACACGTGGCCTGACGATGCGGCAGCGCAGATGGCACGCGAAAAGCGTTATGTACCGTGGTATATTGCGCCTCAAGCACAGCAAGCTGACCTTCTTGCCCAGCTCGGTATGCCTCAACCCTCAAGCCCCTCCCCGCAAGCCCAACCACTTGCCCCACCCCGACGAAAGCGAGTCCCCATGCGCGCCCTCCTCTGTCGTCTGTTTTGTATTGTGAGCATTTTGGCCGCCAGCGCCGGCGCGCACGCCGGGCAGATCACGGTCTCGGCGGCTGCCAGCCTGACCAACGCTTTCAACGACATCGGCCGCGCCTTCATGGCGCAGCAGCCGGATGTGCGGGTGGTGTTCAACTTTGGCGCTTCGGGGGCGCTGTTGCAGCAGATCGACCGCGGCGCGCCGGTGGATGTGTTTGCCAGTGCCGACGAGTTCACCATGGATCTGGCACAGCAGCGCGGCCTGATCGTGGCCGAGCAGCGGCGCGATTTCACACGCAACCTGCTGGTGCTGGCGGTGCCGGCCGACAGCGGCCTGAACCTGAGCACCCTGCCCGACTTGACCCAAGCCGCCGTGCGCCGGGTGGCCATCGGCAACCCGGACAGCGTACCGGTGGGGCGCTACACCCAGCGCGCGCTCGAGGCCGCTGGGCTGTGGCCGGCGCTGTCGGGCAAGGCAATTTTTACCCTGAATGTGCGCCAGTCGCTCAACTACGTGTCGCGCGGCGAGGTCGAGGCCGCCTTCGTCTATGCCACCGACGCCGCGCTCATGCCGGATCGGGTGCGGGTGGCGTTCCAGGTGCCCACCACCACGCCCATCACCTACCCGATTGCGCCCACGGTGCGCAGCGCCGGCTCGGCCAACGCGGCGGCGGCGCAGCGCTTCATCGCCTTTGTGCTCTCGAGCGCAGGCCAAGCGATTTTGCAGCGCCACGGCTTTCTGCAACCCTGAGCGCTCTGCAGCGCCCACACCAAGCTCATGGATGCGCTAGCCGACGTCTGGATCGTGTTGCGCCTGTCGCTCAAGGTGGCGCTGTGGGCGACGGCGATCACGCTGGTGCTGGGCGTGGCGCTGGGCTGGTTGCTGGCGCGCAAGCGCTTTGTCGGGCGCGAGCTGCTCGACACCCTGTGCACGCTGCCGATGGTGCTGCCGCCCACGGTGCTGGGCTACTACCTGCTGGTGCTGGTGGGCAGCCGCGGCCCGATCGGCGCGTGGCTGTATCAACACTTTGGCATCAACCTGATTTTTACTTGGCAGGGCGCGGTGCTGGCGGCGGCGATCGTGACCTTTCCGCTGGTGTTCAAGCCGGCGCGGGCCGCCTTTGAGGCGGTTGAGGGCCAGTACGAGCAGGCCGCGCGTGTGCTGGGTGTGTCGGAATGGGCGCTGTTTTTGCGCGTCACGCTGCCGCTGGCTTGGCGCGGTATCATGGCCGGGCTGCTGCTGGCTTTTGCGCGCGCGCTGGGGGAGTTTGGCGCCACGCTGATGATCGCCGGCAACATTCCGGGCCAGACCCAGACGCTGTCGATCGCGGTCTATGAGGCCGTGCAGGCCGGGCAAGACGACATGGCCAACGTGCTGGCCGCGATCACTTCCATCGTCTGCATTGCGGTGCTGCTCTCGGCCACGCGCCTGATGCCGGGGCGCGTGGCGCACCACCAGAACTAGAGCCCGCCATGCTGCTCGACTTTCATCTGCGCAACCGGCTGCAATCGGGCACGCGCGTGTTCACGCTCGACGTGCAGCTCAAGTCGCAGGCGCAGCGCGTGGTGATTGCCGGGCCCTCGGGCTCGGGCAAGAGCCAGACCCTGAAGGCGATAGCCGGCTTGGTGCGCCCGCAGTCGGGCCATGTGCGCATCGACGGCCAGACCCTGTACGACGCGGCCAGCGGCGTTTTTCTGCCGCCGCAGGCGCGCCGGCTGGCTTATGTGTTTCAGGATTACGCCTTGTTTGCGCACCTGACGGTGCGCCAGAACATCGCTTTTGCGCTCGCCCGCGGCTGGCTGAACCCGCGCCGCCGTGCGCGCCACCCGGCGGTGGAGTATTGGATCGAGGCCTTTGAGCTCGGGGCCTTGGCGCACCAGTACCCGCACGAACTTTCGGGCGGGCAGCGCCAGCGCACCGCCTTGGCGCGCGCGCTGGTGGCCGAGCCGCGCGCCTTGTTGCTCGACGAGCCCTTTGCCGCGCTCGACGCCGACCTGCGCCAGACCATGCGCGCCGAACTCGACGCGCTGCAGCGGCGCCTGCAAGTGCCGATGGTGCTCATCACCCACGACCCGCAAGACGTGGCCCTGTTTGGCGACGAGGTGCTGCACCTGCACGAGGGCCGGTCTGGCAGCGCCCCATGAGCCCGCGCAAGCCGCGCGCCCCGCGCACCGAGCCCAGCCAAGGCACCCCGCACGCTGCACCGGCGCCGCCTGACACCGAAGCTCCGCCCGCGCCACCACCCCCCCAAAAACCCACAGCCCCACCCGCACCCCAATCCACCCAAGCCTCCCCCACCGCCCCCCTGCAGCTGCAAGGGCTGGTGTGGATGACGGCGGGCGAGCGCAACTTCGGCGGCCCCGGCCGCATTGCTTTGCTCGAATACATCGGCACCTGGGGCTCGATCACGCGCGCGGCCAAGGCGGCCCAGCTGAGCTACAAAGCGGCCTGGGACGCCATCGACACCATGAACACTTTGGCCGGTGAGCCACTGGTGCAGCGCCTGACCGGCGGCAAGGGCGGCGGCGGCACCCGCTTGACGCCCCGGGGCCGGCAACTGGTGGTCAACTACCGCCGCCTCGAGGCCGAGCACCGGCGCTTTGTCGAGCACCTGAGCCGCCAAGCCAGCGGCATGGCCGACGACTACCTGCTTTTGAGGAGCATGACCATGAAAACCAGCGCCCGCAATCAGTTTCTGGGGCGTGTGGTGCGCATCGAGCCCGGCGCCGTGAATGACCTGATCGAACTCGACATCGGCGCACCGCAGCCGCTGGTGGCGCTGCTCACGCGCGAGAGCACGCAAAACCTAGGGCTGCAGATCGGGACCGAGGCCTTTGCGCTGGTCAAGGCCTCATCCATCATCTTGCTGTGCGCCGATGATGACGACGCCGCCGACAACGAGGCTGTCGCCGCCAAACCCAGCCGGGCGCGCTATTCGGCCCGCAACTGCCTGAGCGGCACGATCATGCGCATCACACCCGGCGCCGTGAACGCCGAAGTGGTGCTGCAACTGTCGGGCAGCGCCAGCCTCGCGGCCATCATCACGCAGCAGAGCTGCATCGACATGCAGCTTGCCGTCGGCCAGCGCGCCAGCGCCTTGTTCAAGGCCTCGAGTGTGATTCTGGGGGTGACGGATTGAGATCGGTGCCCGCTTTGATGGCTGCTCCCAAACTCACAAATCATGAACTCACAAATCAGCCAGCACGCGGATGTGCGCTTCCACGCTGCGCGCCAGCGCGCTCAGGTTGTAGCCGCCCTCGAGCACGCTCACGATGCGGCCCTGCGCGTGCCGGTCGGCCACGGCCTTGAGGCGCTGCGTGATCCAGGTGTAGTCTTGCTCCACCAGCCCGAGCTGGCCCATGTCGTCTTCGCGGTGGGCGTCAAAGCCGGCGCTGATAAAGATCATCTCGGGCCGGTGCGCCTCGAGGCGCGGCATCCAGACGCTGTCGATGAGCTCGCGCACATCAGACCCGCGGCTATAGGCCGGCACCGGCAGGTTGACGAGGTTGTCGGCCTCGGCGTGCGGCCATTCGGGGTAAAAGGGGTGCTGGTAGTAGCTGCACATGAGGATGCGCGGGTCGCCGGCCACGATCTCTTCGGTGCCGTTGCCGTGGTGCACGTCGAAGTCGATCACCGCCACGCGCTGCAGGCCGTGGCGCTCGAGCGCGTACTTGGCCGCCAGCGCCACGTGGTTGAAGATGCAAAAGCCCATGGCGCGCTCGCGGCAGGCGTGGTGGCCGGGCGGGCGCACGGCGCAAAAGGCGTTTTGCAGCTCGCCGGCCAGCACGGCGTCGGTGGCGTTGAGCGCTGCCCCGGCCGACATCAGCGCCGCCTCGTAGGTGTACAGGTTGATGGAGGTGTCGGGGTCGAGCTGCAGCCGCTCGGGGCCGCCGGCGCGCACTTCTTCGCGCAGTTCGTCGGTCATGCCGCGCAGCGAGGCCACGTACATGCGCGAATGCGCCAGTTCGAGCTCAGACTGCGAGGCCGGGTTGGGGTCGCGGCGCTCGAGCGCGTCGGCTAGGCCAGTGATGAGCAACCGGTCTTCGATGGCACCCAAGCGCTCCGGGCATTCGGGGTGGCCCGGGCCCATGTCGTGCTTGCGGCAGGCGGGGTGGGTGTAGTAGCCGGTGGGTTTCATCGTTGTCTCCTTTTTCCGTTATCGTTGCAGCCATGCTCGAACCCCAATCCCTCATCGCGCCGCTGCTGCGCCAACTCGAATCGATCATCGTGGGCAAAGACGGCGTCATCCGCGATGCCGTCACCTGCTTGCTCGCTGGCGGGCACCTGCTGATCGAAGACTTGCCCGGCGTCGGCAAAACCACGCTGGCCCATGCGCTGGCGCACAGCTTTGGGCTGCAGTTCTCACGGGTGCAGTTTACTTCGGACTTGATGCCGAGCGATTTGATGGGCGTTTCGGTGTTTGAACGCCAACGCGCCGAGTTTGTGTTTCACCCGGGCCCGCTGTTTGCTCAAGTGCTGTTGGCCGACGAGATCAACCGCGCCAGCCCCAAGACCCAAAGCGCGCTGCTCGAGGCCATGGAAGAAAAGCAGGTCTCGGTCGAGGGCGCGACGCGGCCGCTGCCGCAGCCTTTTTTTGTCATCGCCACCCAAAACCCGCACGACCAGCTGGGCACGCACGCGCTGCCCGAATCGCAGCTCGATCGCTTCCTGATGCGCCTGCGGCTGGGCTACCCCAGCCGCCCCGCTGAGCGCCTGTTGCTGCGCGGACTGGATCGGCGCGAGCTGCTCGACACCCTGCCCGCCTTGCTCGACAGCGCCGGCCTGGCCCGGCTGCAAGCGCAGGTGCAGGCGGTGGCCCTGAGCGATGCGGTGCTCGACTACCTGCAAGACCTGCTGGAGGCCAGCCGCAACGGGCGCTGGTTTGCGCAGGGCCTGAGCCCGCGCGCCGGGCTGGCGATTTTGCGTGCCGCCCAGGCGCATGCGCTGCTGGAGGGGCGCAGCTACGCCGCCGCTGACGACGTCGCCGCGATCCTGCCGCAAACCGCAGCGCACCGGCTGCAGCCGCTGGGCAGCGCTGGGCGCGGCGCCTTTGAGCAGGTGCAGGCCATGATCGAGGCCACGGCGCTGCGCTGAAGTGAAACTGGCCCCCACGCTCGCTGCCCCCCAAGGGGGCGCTTCAGTGGCTTCGGGCGGCCGGGCGCCACTGAAGTGAAACTGCCCCCATGCTCGCTGCGCTCGCTGCCCCCCAAGGGGGCGCTTCAGTGGCTTCGGGCGGCCGGGCGCCACTGAAGTGAAACTGCCCCCATGCTCGCTGCGCTCGCTGCCCCCCAAGGGGGCGCTTCAGTGGCTTCGGGCGGCCGGGCGCCACTGAGAGGCAATCGCTCATGCCAGCCATGATCCAAACCACCTTTGTGCCGCGCCTGCGCGCTTGGTGGCTGCGCCGCTTGCCACAGCAAGACCAAACCGCGCTGCACCACCACAACCTCTACCTGCTGCCCACCCGTGCGGGCTGGATGCTGGGCTTTACGCTGCTGCTGTTGCTGCTGGGCAGCATCAATTACCAGCTCAACCTAGGCTACCTGCTCACTTTCATGCTCGCCGGCAGTGCGGCGGCTGGGGTCTGGGTGGGGCACCGCAACCTGGCCGGGCTGGAGCTGAGCCTGCACCCCGCTGCGCCGGTGTTTGCTGGCCAGAGCGCCGCGGTCGAAATCCACTTGCACAACCCCTCGCGGCGTGCGCGCTACGCCGTGGGGCTGCAGTGGCTGGGCAGCGGCCCTGCGGCCAGCGACGTCTGGGCCGATGTCGGCCCCCAAGACCAGCACAGCGTGCAGCTGGCCTACCCCACGCAGCAGCGCGGCCGCCTGCCGCTGCCCGCGCTGCGGGTGCAGACCTTGTATCCGCTGGGCACCTTCAAGGTCTGGCATTGGTGGCGGCCGGCGGCGCAGCTGTGGGTCTATCCGGCCCCCGAGACCCCGGCCCCGGCGCTGCCGCTGGCCGCCACACACGAGGACGGCCCCGCCAGCGGCCCCCACGCCGCCCAACGCAGCGGCGAAACCGACGGCGCCCGCCCCTACCGGCGCGGCGACCCGCTCAAGTGGGTGCTGTGGAAAAAAGCCGCGCGCCTGGCCGGCAATGAGCGCGCGCAGTGGGTCAGCCGCGACTTCAGCCACCCGGCCGCGGCCGAGTTGTGGTTGGAACACGCGCGCTGCCAGCTGCACGACGAAGAAGCGCGCCGCTCGCGCCTGTGCGCCTGGGTGCTGCAAGCCGATGCCTTGGGGCTGCGCTACGGCTTGCGCCTGCCGGGCTTCGAAATCGCCCCCGAGCAGGGCGCGGCGCAGCGCCAGCGCTGCCTAGAGGCACTGGCATGGCGCTGACGAAGCTGGCGCTGCCCGCGGCGCTGGCCCCGCGCACTTGGCCGCGCGAGCTGCGCGACACGCTGTTTTTGCTCGGCGTGGTGGGCTGGATCGTGCTGCTGCAAAGCGCGCACCAGCCGCTGTGGGCCAGCGCGCTGGCGCTGCTGCTGTTGCTCGGGCGCGCCGTGCTGGCGCTGCGCGGCCAGCCCCTGCCCGGCCGCGCAGTGATGTTGGCCCTGCTGCTGCTGGTGCTGGCCGGCACCTGGCTGCACCACGGCCAGTTTTGGGGCGCCCTAGCCGGAAGCAACCTGATCGTGCTGCTGCTGGCGCTCAAAACGCTGGAGCTGCGCGCCCGCCGCGACGCGCTGGTGGTGTTTTTCTTGGGCTTTTTTACCCTGCTGACGCTGCTGCTGCACTCGCAGTCTTTGCTCACCGCGCTGGGCATCGTGCCGGCGCTGCTGGGCTTGCTCACTGGCCTCGTGCTGGCGCATCTGCCGCTGGGGCGCCCGCCGCTCACCCAAGCGCTGCGCCAAGCCAGCACCCTAGTGCTGTTTGGGGCGCCGCTGATGCTGCTGCTGTTTGTGCTGTTTCCGCGCTTTGGCCCGCTGTGGCACATCCCCACCGACGCCCAGATGGGCCGCAGCGGCCTTTCGGGGCAGATGCAGGTGGGGCAGATCGCGCGCTTGGCGCTCGACCCCAGCGTGGCCTTGCGCGTCGAATTCCTCGACGGCCGCCGCCCGCCGCAAAATCAGCTGTATTTTCGCGGCCCGGTCTTGAGCCGCTTCGACGGCCAGCAGTGGCTGCCCCAGTACGGCCAGCACAGCCTGCCCGAGCACGCCAGCTCTGCCTTGCAGACCGAGCTGCACAGCGCCGGCACGCCGCTGCGCTACCGCCTGACGATGGAGCCCAGCCACCAGCCCTGGGTGCTGACGCTGCAAACCACGCCGGAGCTGCCGCCCATCGGCATCCAGAGCGCGCAGCTCACGCCCGATCTGCAATGGATTCTGCCGCGGCCCCTGACCGAAGTCACCCGCTTCGAGGCCGTGGCCTGGCCCGAGCTGCAGCACCGCCCGCTGCGGCCCGCCGCCACGCTGGCGGCCAACTTGCAGCTGCCCGCCGGCTTCAACCCGCGCACGCGCCAGCTGGCGGCCGAGCTGCGCCAGCAGTTGGGGCCCAACGCCAGCGCGCCGCAGCTGATCGACGCCGTGCTGCTGCGCCTGCGCACCGGCGGCTACCAGTACACCCTAGAGCCGGGCGTGTTTGGCCGCCACAGCGCCGACGAATTTTGGTTCGACCGCCGCGAGGGCTTTTGCGAGCACATCGCCTCGGCTTTTGTGGTGCTGATGCGCGAGCTGGGCATCCCGGCGCGCATCGTCACCGGCTACCACGGCGGCGAGCTCAACCCCATCGACGGCTTCTGGACCGTGCGCCAAAGCGACGCCCACGCCTGGGCCGAGGTCTGGCTCGATGCCCAAGGCTGGACGCGCATCGACCCCACCGCGCACGTGGCGCCGGCACGCACCGCCGACCTGCAGCGGCTGCTGCCGCCACCGGGGCCCATCGCCGCAGCCCTGATCCAGATCGACCCCGATATGCTGGCCCAAATGCGCGCCATCTGGGAAGCCACCAACAACCGCTGGAACCAATGGGTGCTCGACTACGGCCAGAACCGCCAGCTCGAGCTGCTGCGCCAACTCGGCTTTTCCGCCCCGCACTGGCAGCAGCTGCTGTACCTGCTGGTGGGCCTGCTGTGCTTGGCCACCTTGGCCGCCGTGGCTTGGTTGCAGTGGCTGCGGCCGCGCCCCGACCCCTGGCTGCGCCTGCTGCAACGCGCCCGCAAGGCTGTGGCCCAAGCCGGCGGCGTGGTGCCAGCCCCGGCCACCCCGCGCCAGCTCGCTGCCGCCCTGCCCACAGACTGCCCTGCCGCCACCGCCGCCGCTTGGAGCCAGTGGCTGCTGCGGCTTGAAGCCCAACGCTACGACCCGACCCAGCAGATCGATCTGCGCGATTTGCACCGACAATGGCGCCAGTTGCCCCCACTGCCCCGACCCCCTTGAACATGCCCCTCAAGCCAGCCCTTGCCATCTTGGAACCCGCGCCCACCCAAACCCAGCGCCGCCGCTTCACGCTGGCGGCGCTGGGCGCTGCCGCGCTGCCCAGCGCCCTGCTGCCTGCGCGTGCTCTGGCCCACCCCGGCCCTGGCACCCTGCCTGCGGCCGCCTTGCCAGCGCCCGCCGTTTCGGCTCCAGCCACCCCCGGCGGCTTCGCCCAGCACCCCGCCGCGCTGGCCTTTGCGCGCCAGCTCGACGCCGAGCAGGGCTGGAGCGACGGCTGGGCCGAGCGCTGGATCGGGCACGAAGCCCGGCACCGGCCGCAGATCGTGCGCCTCATGACGCCCATGCCGCGCGGCACCCTGCGCGACTGGCCGGCCTACCGGGCGCGCTTCGTGGAGCCGGTGCGCATCCAGGCCGGGCTGCGCTTTTGGCAGCAGCACGAGGCCAGCCTAGCGCGCGCCGAGCGCGAGTTTGGCGTGCCCGATTGGCTCATCGTGGGCATCATCGGTGTCGAGACGCTCTACGGCCGCCACATGGGCACGCACCGCGTGCTCGACGCGCTGGCCACGCTGGGCTTTGACTTCCCACCCGAGCACCCACGCGCGGCCCAGCGCAGCGAGTTTTTCCGCTCCGAGCTGGCCGCCTTTTTGCAATTGAGCCACCAGCACCCGCGCCCCCCCGACGCCTGGCGCGGCAGCTTCGCTGGCGCCATCGGGCTGCCGCAGTTCATGCCCAGCAACTGGCCGCGCTTTGGCGTCGATTTCGACGCCGACGGCCGCATCGACCTGATCGACAGCGTGCCCGACGCCATCGGCTCGGTGGCCAATTTTTTGGTCGGGCACGGCTGGCAGCCCGGCATGCCCACCCACTTCCCGCTCAGCTTCGACCCGGCGCGGCTCGATTTGCCCACCCTGCTCGCCCCCAGCATCCGCCCCAGCTTCACGCTCGAGCAGTTGCAGGCCTTGGGCGTGCAACCCGGTGGCGCCGCGGCGCAGCACAACGGCCTGCTGGCGCTGGTCGAGCTCGAGCAAGGCGACCCGGCGCGCGGCGGCCAACCTGCCAGCCACTGGCTGGGCACGCAAAACTTTTTTGCCATCTCGCGCTACAACCCCAGCAGCTACTACGTCATGGCGGTGATCGACCTGGGGCAGGCGGTGCGGGCGCGGCGGAGGAGTTGAATCTATGCCCGCACCCACTCCGGCCACCTTAAGCGCGCCCCCACCGCAATCGATCCACCAAAGCCCGATCCTCCAGCGCATCGACTGGCTGTTTGACTTGGCGCAGCGCCACGGCGAGGCCTTTCGCGGCCCCGAGGCCTGGCTGGAGCGCCAGCGCTACCGGGCGCAGCACCCCAGCGCCATCGCCGCCCTGATGTGCATGGACGGGCGCGTCAACCTCGCGCTGGCCACCCAGTTGCCCGCAGGCATCATCACGCCCTTTCGCAACTTGGGCGGCATGTTCAACCTCGGCTGGCCCTACTTGAGCCAGTTGCTGATTGATTTCGTGAACAACCAAACGCAGAGCGGGCGCCGGGTGCTGCTGCTCATCACCTACCACTGGTCTCGCGGCGAACGCAAGCGCGGTTGCGCCGGTTTTCGCTACCGGCGCGACGACAGCATGGCGCACGCTTGGGCCATTCACGCCCAAGTGTCGGAATTGTTTGGCGCCGCGCACCAGAGCGTCTATCCGATCGTGTGCGGTTTCGAAACCGACGAAGAAGCCCTGTTGCTGCACGGCCCCAATGGCGAGGTGCTCGATTTGGCCGCCTTTGGTGCCACAGCCACCCAGCCCGATGCCCGCACCCAGCCGCCAGCCAGCACCGAACCCGACGCCTTGGCGCTGGAAGCACAACTGGTGCGCACCCTGCCCGGCCTGCCGCGCCCGGTGCGCGCCGACTTGATGCCGCTGCTGCTGGGCAACTTGGCCCACGTGGCCGGCGTGCGCCAGCAGCACGGGCGGGCGCTGGCGATCGAGCACCGCGAATGGGTAATCTGCCTCGGGCGCGGTTTTGACTTTTTGCACACCCCCAATCTGGCCCTGATGATTGGGCCCTACAGCCCAGACCTAGCGCAACCCATCCGCACCGCCGCTGACATCATCCACAGCAACATGCGCGCCGGGCGCATCCCCCCCGACGGGTTTTTCCTGCTGACCTCCATGCCCTACGAAAACCAAGGCGTCGAGCGCGCTGGGGCCGAGTTGCGGGCGCGTTTTCTGGCCCACTTCGCCACCCAAGTGATCACCGAGGCACACCCCGATCTGGCTCCCCTGATGCACCGGCGCTGCGCCGTGCTCGACTGGCCGGCGCGGCGGCTTGACGTGCTGCCACCGCTCTAAAACACACTCCTAGGGCGGCGCGGGCAGTGCGCCGTGCCCATCCGGGTGCTGCCAATAGCGCTGGCGCTGCTGGCGCTGGCAGTGCAGCTCGTCCGGGCGCTGGCTGCTGCCCCAAGCGGCCCCGCACAGCGGTGTCGCCACCCACGGGATGCCGCGCTCTTGCAGCCGCGCCAGCACCTGCGGGTGCGGGTGGCCGTAGCGGCTGCGGTGGGCGGCTTGGATCACCACCCACTGCGGCTGCAGCGTGTTGAGCCAGACCGGCCCGCTCGAGGTGCGGCTGCCGTGGTGCGCGGCCAGCAGCACCCCGGCGCGCAGATCGGGCTGCGCCAGCGCCAAGCGGGTTTCCTCCTCGACGTAGATATCGCCCGTCAGCAACAGCGAAGCCGCACCATCCCCCACTTGCAGCACGCACGACATGGCGTTGTCGGGGCGGCGCGCGGCGTAATCGTCCGGGCTCGGGTGCAAAATGCGAAACGGCACCCCGTCCCAGACCCAGCTCTGGCCCGCCAGGCAGCGCTGGCTGCTCAAGCCCCAAGGCTGGGTATCGAACGAGGTGAGCCACTGCGCCTGCGGGTGCGCGCGCGCCAGCGTGGCAATGCCGCTGGCGTGGTCGGAATCGATGTGGCTGATCAGCACCTTGGTGGGCGCTTCGCCGTGGCGCCGCAACAGCGGCAGCAACACGCGCTCGGCAGCGTCGCTGTGCGGCCCCATGGGCGGCCCGGTGTCGTAAACCAAGGTGTGGTTCTGGGTGCGCACGATCACCGCCGTGCCCTGCCCGATGTCGGCCGCCAGCCATTCGAAATGCCCCGGCGGCGGGCGCGCCGGGCTGTAGGCCAGCGCCGGCCAGATCAGCAGCAACCCCCACGCGCGCAGCGACCACGGCCAGCGCAGCACCAGCAACAGCCCGCCCAAGGCGGCCAGCACAGCCAGCAGCAGCGGCAGCGCCGGGCGGCTGATGGTGGCCCAAGGCCACTGCTGCAAGGCTTGCAGCCACAGCATCAGCGCATCGACCATCCAGCCCGCCAGCAGCCACAGCGGCCAGATCAGCACCCCGGCCAGCGCGAGCGGCGTGACCAGCAGCGTGACCCAGGGTATGGCGGGCAGATTGGCCAGCAGGCCCACCAGCGAAAACTCGCCGAACCACAGCAGCAGCAGCGGGGCCAGGGCCAGCGTCATCAGCGCCTGCGTGCGCACCAGCCCCAGCACATAGTGGCGCCCGCTGCGTCCGTCGGTGGGCAGCGGCTGGCCGGTGGCAAACAGGATCGCCACCGCCACGAAGCTGAGCCAGAAACCGGGGCTGAGCAAGGCCCACGGGTCCAGCAGCACCACCATCTGCATCACCGCCAGCCACATAAAGGGCCACGGCCACTGGCGGCCGCTGAGCTGCAGCAGCACCAGGGTGGCCAGCATCAGCACGGCGCGCTGCGCCGGCACGCCCCAGCCCGAAAACAGCGCGTACAAAAACCCCAGCGCCAGCCCGCCCAAGGCCGCCGCCACCGGCGTGGGCACGGCCAGCAGCAGCGCCGGCAGGCGCCGCCCGGCCAAGCGCCAGAGCAGACCGATGAGCGCCATCGCCATCCAAGCAAAGAGCGTGATATGGGTGCCCGAGACCACCATCAGGTGCGTGACGCCGGTCACGCGAAAAGTCTCCCAATGCGCTTGCGGGATGGCACCCTGATCACCCACCACCAGCGCCGCCAGCACGCCGGCCGTGGCCGCGGGCTGCACGCGCTCGAGCATGCGGTCGCGCACCCACTGGCGCGCCTGCTGCAACGGAAATTGCCAGCCGTGGCCAAGCAACTGCGGCGCCGGCGTGCTTGGCCCAGCGCGCACGCTGCCGGTGGCGTGGATGCCCTGCTCCCACAGCCGCAGCTCGAAATCGAAGCCACCCGGATTGGCCAAGCCGTGCGGGCGCTGCAAGCGCGCCGTCAGGCGCCAGCGCTGGCCGGCGCGCAGCTCGGGCAGGCCCGCGACGCCCACTTGCGCGCCGGCTTGCGCCAGCTGGCCGGGGTTTGCACCTTGCGCGCCCGCCTGTGCCTGCTGCCCACGCCCCGGGCGCGGCGCAAACCAC